>Ga0206960_1056_pt1 | contig 30409 bp, 30 predicted proteins | sample Alteio_BWOrgHeat_29_FD_153255 | JGI IMG/M metagenome (GOLD analysis project Ga0206960, IMG submission 153255) | Enriched cells from forest soil in Barre Woods Harvard Forest LTER site, Petersham, Massachusetts, United States -... | ecosystem: Environmental > Terrestrial > Soil > Temperate forest >... | reverse complement strand
GATTAGCGACCGATCTTAAAACTCTGAGCCCTGAGGCGAGCTCTGTCGTTATCGTAAAGCACAACAACCCCTGTGGAGTGTTTTCGCTCCCTCCTGCTAAAGGTGAATCACTCGGCGCGCGTCAATTGACGGCTCTTCAAAAAGCTTGGGAAGGCGACCCGGTCTCAGCTTTTGGCGGAGTTTTGGTTTTTACGGATCCCTTGCAAGAAGAGTCAGCTGCATGGCTTTCAGAACGCTTTATTGAAGTCGTGGCGGCTCCAGGTCTTCAGTCGACAGATCTAGCTTTAAAAACTCTTTTAGTGCGAAGAAAGAATCTGCGAGCTCTCTCTATTGATCGATTCGAGGCTGAGACAAAGACTTTGCAAACGACAGTCGCGGGTGGGGTTCTTTCGCAGTCACCCGACAGCCAAATGGGCGAAACTTTGAAAACAGTCACAAAGAAAAGTTGGCCTGAAGCACGAGCTCGGCTCGCCCATTTCGGAATTGCGGTGTGCCGTTCATTAAAATCGAACGCAGTGACGCTTGTCAGAGAGTGGCCAGATCGCGCAGGAGCTTATCAGTTAGTCGGTGCGGGGCAAGGCCAACCGAACCGAGTAGAAGCATTGAAATGGCTTGCGGTTCCAAGAGCTCGGGCCGTTTTATCAGCTACGGGTGGATTGATTGAAGATTGTGTTTTGATCAGTGATGCTTTTTTTCCGTTTCGAGATACGGTCGATGAAGCGTACCAAGCCGGCATTCGTTGGATTGTGCAACCCGGTGGAAGCATCAAAGATTCCGAATCGATTCAAGCGTGTGATGAAAAAGGAATCGCCATGGCGTTCACCGGAACGCGGCATTTCAGACACTAGGCTTGCTGCCTTGTTCAATTAAAAACTGACGACGGTTTTGCAGAAGAGTTTTAATTTTTTCGAGCGCAATACGAACTTTCGTAAGTTTTTCATCTATTTCAGCTAAGGGGTGAGGGGTCGTCTCTTTTTTAAGTTCGACTGATACGACATCCAGAATAAAAAAAGCAGTCGTTAAGGGTGTGGCAAGATCATGTAAAAACTGTCGCTCACTGTTGGCAGGTGCAGGTGCAGGTGTCGGGTCAGAAGGGGCACTCATGATTAAGATCCTCATTCTACTGTGCAAGATATGCAAGAATTTTAGGCCGTTGAGCCCAGTCTGAAACTGCGGTAGAACCAAATACAAATTCAGTAGGGCCTTGAAGAGTAGGCTCTATCTATATGTAATAGTGAGGATTTTATGGGCGCACAATGGAAGCACGCAGGCCGGGTTGAAAACGCGGCAAAGCGCGGAGCAGTTTTAGGTAAGTTTGTTAAAGAAATCATGGTCGCTGCAAAAATTGGCGATCCGAATCCAGAAAACAATTCTCGTTTGAGAGCAGCAGTTGAAGCAGCCAGGCGGTCTTCTGTGCCACGCGATACGATTGAGCGCGCGATCAAGAAGGGTTCAGGTCAGCTCGACGAACAAGTGACCTTCGAAATGATTACTTATGAAGGCTTTGCTCCTCATCATGTGCCTTTGATTATTGAATGCCTGACTGAGAATAAAAATCGAACGGCTGCTGACATGCGTGTACTTTTTCGAAAAGGGCAGTTGGGTTCAATCGGCAGCGTCGGTTGGATGTTCGAGCGCTGGGGTGTCGTAGAAGCAACACATACCGATAAATCATTGGATGCAGAATCTGTCGCAATTGAAGCAGGCGCTCAGAATGTTGAACCTCTAGAAGCCAAAGATGTACCAGCCGGTCAGGTTGGGGCACGGTTTTTTTGCGAAACAACCGATCTCGATTCAGTCAGCAAATTTCTCTCCAAAAACAAATGGACCATCACGCTGTCTGAAATGAACTACATTGCCAAAAATGCTGTGGAGTTGCCAGAAGGACAGCGCAAAGAAGTCGAAGAGTTTTTAGGCGCCATTGACGATCACGATGATGTGCATCGTATCTATACTGCTATAAAATGATCACTCAATGATATTAGATCAGATTAATCTGAACCACCTGCGTGTTTTTGAGTGTGTGTTTCGGCACTTGAATATGACTCGCGCCGCTGAAGAACTGCACTTGACACAATCCGGTGTCAGCCAACACATTTCAACCCTTGAAACCGTTTTGGACGTCAAGCTTTTTGATCGCATGAAGCACCGTCTGGTGCCAACCTCACAAGCTCGTAAACTTTTTGATCAGTCGTTTGAATCTTTGCAGGGTATCGAGCGTACGCTAACCGATTTAAAGGGTGGAGAGCAGAGGTTAGCAGGTCGAGTGGGTCTCGGAATGCCCATTGAATTTGGTAACAACGTTGTGATTCCACTCCTTGCTGAGTTTTGTAAAGCACACCCGCTCGTGAAAATTTCGATTCAATATGGGTATGCGAACGAAATGAATGCCCATTTGCTTTCAGGTGAACTCGATTTCGCATTTGTGGATGCTTACACGATGGATCGACAAATTCGCCTGGCTACGGTTTACGATGAACGATTGCATTTGGTTGGCTCTCGCTCATTTCTTGAACGAAAAAAAATAGAGGTTCCGAAAAGTTTTCAGAAGCTTTCGCGGCCTGAGCAGCGCAAGTTTCTCGAGCAGCTCGAATATGTCGATTACCAACCGGGTGAGCCCGTGATTCGCATGTGGATGGAACACCAGCTTGGAACGCGTTCTGTTAAACTTCAAATGCGCGCTCAGTTGATGGACGTGCAAGGGGTGGCGGGTTTGATTCGTTCGGGTCTCGCTTTTGGGGTCTTGCCTGGCCACTTGGTTGAGCGATTAAAAAAAGAAGACGAAGAGTTGATCACTCTCGAAGGAAGCGCCGGACCGCTCACGAACCGCATCAGTGTCGCTGATCTTTCAGGGCGCACGACTTCGATACCTGCACAGCGACTGAGAGAGTTTTGTCTGAAGAAGTTAAAATAAAGCCTAGCATGCGAGCTTCAAACCCTGCTTAACAAAATGTCTGAAATCTGCATCGCTTGTGATCAGTGCAATGCCTTGGTCGATACAGCTTTGAGCAATGAGGCAATCGCCTAATCGGGCTTTGATACCTTTTTTCAAAAGAGTTCTTCTCGTGAAAGCGGTGCGTTCCCAGAATCCTGTTGTGAGTTCGATTCTAGGTAAAGATTGAATGAGGGCTTCGGCTTCGGAATAAAACAGAAGCTTTGAAGATAAGGCCAGAAAAAGAAGAAGAAGGGGCGCATGAAGTCGTCGGCATCTTCACGGGGGAACGATTCTTTGCGGCATCAAGGTCAACACGCTTGATGTCGTTCGTGCATTTAAGGCAGTCTTTTAGCGACGAATCTTTTCCCCTTAACAATCCGCTTTAACATTTATTTTATTTCACGGGTTTACAGCCCGAAAATGTCAATTGCGACACATTACAGAGAGGTGCGACGCGTATTAAGCTGTTTATAACAATCAATTCGGTCAAATCTGTACGTTTATAGTTTTGGGGGAAATCATGATTTCAAAGAAATTTTTTTCGGTAATGCGTACTTCATGCAGCGCGCTTTCTATTATTTTTTATGTAAGCGAGGTTACTCTTCTAGCCTCTGCTGCCAACGCAGACACTCTTGTGGCTGGCCCATCGATGACAAGTCCAAGGGCACTGCATACCGCTACCGCACTCAACGACGGAACTGTACTTATTACTGGAGGCTGCATTAATTGCAGAATCGGCAATATTGAAAACCCTACTACCGGTATGAAGACGGCAGAAATTTATTCTCCGCAGCAAAACACCTTCTCTGCTGTTAGTAATATGAGTACTCCACGAGTGAGCAGTCAGGCGATATTGCTCCCCAACGGTAAGGTTCTTATCGTCGGTGGTGATTCAGGGGGGCAAACTGTAGAAATTTACAACCCAGCCATCAAGGCTTTCGAGGCTCCTCTCAAGATGCTGTATCCACATATTGGGGTCAGCGCTGTTTTACTCCCTTCAGGAAATGTTTTAATCACTGGCGGTAGCGCTTCCTACGGAGAGATTTTTAATCCTACGACGCAACACTTCACAAAAACGGTTGGGATAGTCACTGTTCAACTCTATTATGCGACCGCACACCTTCTCTCAAATGGAAATGTATTGATCATGGGAGGCGAGACGATGCAGACCGCTTGCACGCTGCAAGGAGCTTGCACTCAAATATTGATTGCCGTCTCGTCGGCAGAACTTTATAATTCCACTACCGGAAGATTCATCAATGTCTCAAATAATCTCACGATACCGACAGTATTGCCCGTAGCTATGAATCTTTCAAATGGGTCAGTCCTAGTCTTTAACGGTATTTCAAATATCTACAATCCATCCACGAATAAGTTCAGTGCTGGACCTACCCTTGCGTCCACAAATGGGATTACCTCGGGTAATTTTCCTACGGGGGTGCTTTTAAACTCCGGACAGATTTTCGTCACCGGTCTCTTTGATGAATCCACTGGTTGGTTTGGAGGATACTTCGTCTATAATCCTCTTTCTAATGTGCCGGCAAACGTCGTCGACATGTCAAAGGTTATACACAATGATTATAGATACATTCCAACGATTGTCCATCTCCCAACAACAAACCCCTGTTTGGAAAGTATTCTCCTGACTGGAGGCATTGAAGGACAATCCATCGGGGGAACTCCGACAGCTACCACAGATTTGTATAATATTCCCGTTTCATGTCAGACGGGAGGCGTGGGTGGCGCGTACTGAGAATGGACAGGGCGTGCGGCACGATGGCACGGCTCAATAACCTCTTGATTTTCTGACAGAGTGGCGTTCATTTAACTTACGACTTCCCGCATCATCAACCCCCAGACAAACGTCAAAACCCATGATACAAGATTTTCAACATGGCATCACTGACCTACGCCCAGTCTGGAGTCGACCGCGACGCAGCCGATAAGCTCGTTGAATCGATCGGTGCACTTGCACAATCGACTTACGGTAAGCACAAACCCAAGCTCAAAGCCTCAATTGGGGGTTATGCCTCGCTCTATGCCCTTGATTCGAAGCGATGGCTTGCGGCCTCGACCGATGGAGTAGGCACGAAGCTAAAATTAGCTTTTGAACTCCAAGACCACTCATCCATCGGCATTGATTTAGTGGCGATGTCAGTGAACGATCTGCTTTGCGTGGGCGGTCGACCTCTTTTTTTCTTAGATTATTTTGCAACTGGCAAGCTAGACCCCGTCGCTGCTCGAAGCGTGCTTCAAGGTATTGTCGAAGGTTGTAAACAAGCGGGCTGCGCATTAGTCGGCGGCGAGACCGCAGAGATGCCTGAATTTTATCAACCCGGCGAATATGATCTCGGAGGTTTTGCTGTCGGGCTCGTTGACGCCAAACGTGCCCTTCCTCGTAAAGAGATCAAACCCGGCGATGTGCTGATCGGAATCAGTTCTTCGGGCTGCCATAGCAACGGTTACAGTTTGCTCAGAAAACTTCTACCGGAACAAAGTGACGAGCGAACCCGACTTTCACGAGCCTTGCTCACGCCGACTCGTATTTACGCAAAAAGCCTCATGCCTCTCATCGACAAAGGCCTTGTTAAAGGAATGGCCCATATTACTGGCTCAGGATTTTTGAACGTGCCTCGCATGAGCACGAAAGTAAATTATGAGATTCAACTTCCTGCTGAGTCTGAACGCCCGATTATTTTTCAGTGGGTGCGTTCACAGAGTGGGCTTTCGTTTTCTGAATTGTGCACCACAGTGAACATGGGGCTCGGCATGGTTCTCGTCGTCGATGCAAAAAAACAAGCAACGGTTTTAAAACATCTGAAAAAGACTAAAGAGCGCGCGTGGGTCATCGGTAAAACCACAAAGCGTGACAAAGGTCAAAAAACCCAGTCTCTCGTCAAAGTACGTGGATCCAGTCAGGAAAATAATGGCGACCACTGCGTTTTGGAATACTGATCTCAGCACGCCTCTCATGGGCCTGCGCCCCAAACTTTGGATCGCTGTGGGACGTGATTATTCTCGTGAAGACGTCAAACAGTGGATACTCGAAAGCCACACAGCAGGGGGCCTTTCTCACTTTGGAGTGTTGAGTCTTCCGCAACTGGCAGCACAAATTTTAGGAGTGCCTCGCGAGCAAATCGCTACCCGTTCAATGAGACAAGAGGCTTTGCGTCTTTTGATGCGCCCTAAAGCGGTTCACCATCGCTTGCCTGAACTCAAAAGACTCAAACGTCAGCGCACCTTTTTTAGAAAACTCGATCGAGCGATTCAAAATGGTCGTTCTGCTTTTGCACATGCGGATGAAGCCCAGGTTTTTTCAGAACGCCTTCGAGAAAAGCTAGGCCCAAGTGCATTGCGCTCTGAACTTGAATTTCTAGGAGATCTTTTTCAAACCTGGCTTGAAGCAGCCGGGCTTTGGGACGATCCGCGACTACTCGAAGAGGCGCGTAAAAAAATACAAGAATCAGGCTGGCCTGAAGGTCAGCCTCAACCTGAGAAAATGCTCTGGATCAGTCAGCACAGACCCGATGCGCGTTCAGAGTCTTTTTTGGGTGCGTGTGCACAAGTTTTCACGATTGAACGGCCTCAGTTGCTGACCACTCAGAAACCCGTCACGACCTGGCAACGTTGGCACACCGTAGATGATGCTGCAGAGGCTTTAGCTGAACGTTTTGCCTCGTATAAAAATCAAGCGGATACAGACTTAGTCGATGATGTCGTGCTGATTCCTGAAGACCCCGAAGTCAAACGCGCTTTACAACGTGCATTGGCTCTGCGAGGCGTGCCGATTCTAGATCCACGAGATCCACTCGGGCCTCGCAAAGAAGAGGCGTTGAAACACGCTCTTTTACCTCTGCAGTTAGCGGCCTCACGTTTTGAGCGAGAATCGGTTGTTTCTTTTGTTCGAGGCCGAGCCGGTGACCCAAAACTTCCGCAAGACTACGTGCGTGAAATCTACGCGCGTGGAATTCATGAAGGCTTGGCTTCGTATGCCGGTGGTAAACTCACTGCCCTTCATGAAGAGCTCACTCGCATCGCTGCAGCCTTTAAACCGCGTCAGCGGCTCGATCAAATCGCCGAAGCCCATCTGAAAATTTTAAAAGATCAAAAAGTCAGCCCTCGTGTGCTTCGGTTCTTCGAGAAGTTCTGGAACGATTGGTGGCAAGAGTGGAAGATCCTTGGGGAATCTCACCGACGGGCTCCCTTTGTGTATTGGTGGGAGCGCTTGCGTGATCGATGGGACGGGACGACGGGTTGGATTGAACCCTTGCGCCCGACGTTTGGGGCTCGTATTTATCGCTCGACACAATCGCCGCCTCCACAGAGTACACCGATTCGAAGACTCTGGGTTTTGGGCCTGCCCGCAGACACGCTCGATGAGCCCGTGGGTGATTATTGGTTCACCAATCGAGATCGCGAAATTCTCAGTGGTGAATTTCAGGTACTCTCGCGTTTTGAACTGAGACAAGAGCGGCTGAATATTCTCAAAGCTTGGGTTCACTCTTCAGAGAACGTTTGCTTTCTCGATAACCACTGGACGACCGACGGCAAAGAATCTGACAGCCTGATGCCTCTGCTTAAAGAAATCGACATCGAGCAGGAGTGGGTTCGCGAAGACCGAGGTTCGCACCCACGTTGGTTAGCGAGTCTGACTCGGCTTCCGCCGGTACAGCCACAAAAGATCGATCTTTCTCAAAATTTCACACAAGGTGCAGACATTCGACTCAAGGCTGGAGCTTTGGATGATCTCAGTCGTTGCGGATTTTTAGCGCTTGGAAGACACCGGTGGAAATGTCGCAACCTTGAAGAGCCGGATATTGAACTACCTCCGCATATTAAGGGCATTCTTTTGCACCAAGCGGTTGAAGAGTTGGTGCGCCATCGCGATGGGCATGGGCTTTTTTCAATCACCTCAGAAGAAGCACTCGACCGGGCCTGGAAGAAACGAGCCCCTCAGGGGCTTTTACAAGGGCTTCGCCTTCAAGGCTATGTGAAGAAAAATCTCATTGAGGTACTCGATTCATTCTCAGAAGACGAAGCGAAGTATATCGAGCGCGCACAGACTCGTGTTCTGAGTCTTGAAAATGATTTAAAATTAACGATGAAGTTTCCTGAAGGAAGCGTGTCGGGTCGGCCCGATCGCATTGACTTGCATCCTCAAGGGGTGTTTGTCATTGATTATAAAACATCGAGTGATGTGCCTACAGGTAAGCGCATGCTTCAAGATGCTTACCGACTTCAAATGCCGTTTTATGCTTTAGCTGCACAACAGCATTTTAAGAAAGCCGCCTTAGGCCTTCAGTTTATTTGCCTCACACGCAAGTCGAGTCGAAGTCGGGGTGTTTTCTTTAAAGACTTAAACGGCAAGCAACCCGGAAGTCTCACACAGCTTATGGCTCGTAACGCCAGCCTGCTGGATCTTCCTCGTGAAGAGGTTTGGAGCACCTTTGAGACCCAGATTCGTGAGTTGCTCGCAAAGTACGCCCAGGGGCAGTTTACGACGGATCCTAAGGATCCTCGCTCAGAGTGCCGGTCTTGCTCGCTACGTGATAGCTGTGGGCGCAACCGTCTGACGGCCGAAGCTGAAGACACGGTGAGTTAAGCAGTAAATTAAGCAGAGAGTTAAGTTGATTTCTATTGGGTGTCTGACGTTTTATCTTTAAAATGGCAATATGGAAAACACCGATAAACTTCAGTTTAAAGACGATGCCCCGAAATGGTTTGTAGCGATTGGAGATTCTTGGGTTGGCCCTTTATTCGCTTCTGAAGTTTATAAAAAAATCATTGCGGGTGAAATCACTTGGGCTCATTACATTTGGACTCCTGCGCAATCAAGCTGGAATCGCATTTGTGATACCGACGCCTTTTCTTCAAATGTTCCACAGAAACCTGGTAAAGAATTGATGGCAGAGCTCAAAGGAGCTTCGACTGAAAAAGAAAAGAAGCCTGCAGTAAAAACCGGAAGCAGAAGCCTTTCGGGTGCAAAGATGCTGCGCAAGCCTTCTGAGGGCGTCGAGAAAAAAGATTGGTTTCTCTATTTTAACGATTCTCAATTTGGACCGTTTTCGCGTGAAGAGGTGAGGCGCTTTCTGAAGGTCGGTAAAATCAATGAACGCGTGCATGCCTGGAAAGACGGCATGCCAACTTGGGAACGCATTTCGGGCATTGCTGAACTCTCTCAATCTTCAGGAAAAACGAAACCCGGTATTCCAAAAATGAAACTGCCTGAGAAAGAATCCACGCGCGCTGATTTACGTATTGCTCCACGCAGACCGATGATCGCCCGAATTTTACTCGCTAATGATGGGGGAGTGATTGCGGGTGTTTGTCGCGACATCAGCGTGGGGGGTATGCAGGTTTTGACCGATAAAGTGCCAGGCCCGGTCGGTATGAGAATCAAGCTCAACGTGAGCCCTACGGGTCCTGGAGCGCCTAATCCTTTCGCAGCTGAAGGCGAAATCGTGCGCATTCTTGAAGACGGCTTAGGATTCAGTTTTCGCTTTGAAACGTTAGACCAGCGCGCTAAAGATGCTATTGAGAAATACATCAATGAAATTTGAAAATGAAATCTGATCAAGGTATTTTAAATAGCTTTCTTATTCCGAAAGGTTTTCCGACTTTACCTGAAGACTGGAATCTCAGTTCGGAAACTTTTTCTAATGCGAGTGCTGATGGGCAGCTTTTTTCATTACGCATGAAAGCTGAGAAGCCGATTAAGCCTTACCGTGTTTTGTTCGTCGTTCATGGTCAAGGTGAGCATGGCGGGCGGTACATTCACTTCCCTCATTTTTTGAAAGACACCGTCAGTGAAGTGATCACTTTTGATTTGCGAGGACATGGCCGCTCTGAAGGGTTGCGAGGGCACATCGGCCGTTTTGATGATTATACGGATGATACCAAAATTTTTGTAGAGCGTTATCAACAGAAAATAAATGCAGAACGAACAGGAACTCCAGTTGAGTACCACCTCTTTGGTCATTCAATGGGGGGGTTGATCGCACTTCGATTGCTCTTCTTGCATCCAGAGCTCACGTTTGCGTCTGCAACCGTTTCTGCGCCTTTACTCGAGTTAAAAATGCACGTGGCGGCGATTAAAAAAGCCGCTGCCTATAGCCTGTCGAGAATTTGGGGAAATCTGCAACTGACTTCAGAGTTAGATCCTGCGTTTGTTTGCACCGATGTGAATGTTCAAGAAGCTTACGCAAAAGATCGCCTGGTGCATTCAAAAGCCACCCCTCGATTTTTTGTTGAGATGCAAGAAGCCATGAAAGACGCGAGAGCGCGCACTTCGGGTATTCAGACTCCTCTTTTGTTTTGTATTCCAATGAAAGATCGAATCGTGGATTCCGATGTCACACTGGCGTTTGCACAAGCCCTTGAATTTAAGAATAAAGAAATTCGAACCTATTCTGACTTCGAACATGAGTCTTTTAATGAAACCGAAAAAGAAACCGCCTTTCAGGATCTCAAATCATGGATCGTCAAAAACTCAAAGAGCTGATCTTAAAGGTAAGCTATCGTGAAGGTGATTTTACACTCGCCTCAGGGCTGAAAAGCGATTTTTACATCGATTTGAAGCCCACAACTTTGCATCCAGATGGAGCTTACGCCCTTGGAAAGCTCGCCGTTGAATGCGTCGAGAAGTCTGGACTTAAAGTGGATGCAGTCGGTGGCATGACTCTAGGGGCTGATCCGATTGCTACAAGCGTCTCACTGGCCGCTCGTGAAAAGGGGTACTCTTGGCCCGCTTTTATTGTCAGAAAAGAACCTAAGAGTCATGGCACTTCGCGTTTTATTGAAGGAACCGAAAACCTAAAACCCGGTGCGCGAGTTCTCGTTGTAGAAGACGTTGTGACCACAGGTGGATCTAGTCTTAAAGCGATTCAACACTTGCGTGATGCCGGCTATGAGCCCGTTGCTGTTTTTACGCTCGTGGATCGAGAGCAGGGTGGGCGTGAGACCTTTGAAAATGCAGGACTGAAGCTTTTACCCCTTTTCACCATTCGAGAGATTCGACAGAAATAAGCTATTTCTATTATTTTTTTATTATTTGTCTAGAATGCTGAGTACTTTTTGAACAAACTCAGGATTGACAGGCTTTTTATCTGCAAACAGTAACTTTTGTCGAACGTAAGCCAGAGACTCTTTAAGTCCAACGGCAGGAGTTCCTGATTTTCTACGAGTGAGATAATCAAAACGATCTGCAAACGCTAATAACTGAGCTTCAATTGGAATATTAAAACTCATTCGACTTTCTGGATATCCGCCGCCTTCAAATTGTTCATGATGGTGGGTAATGGCCGTGAGCACTTCGCCTCGAACCGGCAGCTTTAATTCACGCAGCATGGTGATCGTACGAACGGGATGGGTTTGATAAATCTTTCGTTCTTCTGACGTGAGTAATTCAGTCGATTTAGACGTGAGTTCAAAAGGAAGATCAAACTCACCTAAATCATGAAGGAGCCCGGCTATACCCATTTGTTCAGGATCGCCGATGCCCAACATCATTGAAAAAGTTGCACAATAGGTCGCTGTGTTTAGGGCATGGTTGTAGTGATCTTCGATATCGCCCATGTATGAGAAGATTTGATCAGCGATTCTTTCACGAGGAAATTCTAAAACATAGTTTTGAATGGCCCGAGAGCACTCAGCGACAAATTGCTCGCTTTCTTTGAGAAGAGGAATTTCTCCTCCACGCAAAAAATCGCTCATCGCACTTCTGAAATCATCTTCGAGTCGATGCCTTCGTTCAGTGAGGCTGCTGTGTCGAGCATATTCATAAAAGACAGGTAGCTCATCTGTGTTAATCAGCACCGAGTCCATTTTATGAGTGATCATCTTTTCAAAGCGCTCATTTGAAAGGGTGTCACCCGCATGATGAAAAGGCACATACTTATTATTAACAGGCAAGAATACCGCGAGACTGAAAGGCAGGGCGGTTTCGGGTTTTAGATCTGCGACTCGAATAGGCCGATACGAAGCGATGGCTCCCTCTGTTTGTTTTCTTAAGTGGGTATGAATCGTTCGTTTGAGTGGAGAAATTTCGAAAGGAAGTAAAAAAGCATCATTAAATCCGTTTTTGAGCAACTTTCGACGGTGAAATTTATTTCGATCCCACATCACGGCATAGATAGGAGACTGTTGAAATTGTAGTCGTAGGGTTTGAGCTAATTCTCCGATATCAATGTCGTCAGTGGGTTGGCCCACGAGTACGATATGGGGTTCAGGTTTTTTAATCGTAGAACGACTGCTGTCAATGGCGCCTTTGACAAGGGTTTCAAGGTGCATCGGTAACTGTTCATGCTGAAAGTGACTCAAAGTTTCTGAAAATGTCAAAAGCTCAGCGCGGCCGAGTCCCACGGTCAGTATGCGTACATTCTCAGACGGAATTATCTTTCGTGCGGCGAGGCTCACTTAGGGGCTTTCTTTTTATAAATGTTTTCGAATTTTTCTTTGAGAGTTGAAACATTAAAAGGTTTTACAACGTAATCATCCACTCCTGCTTTAACGGCTTCTACAACTTTGGTTGTTTCTGATTCTGTTGTCGCGAGTAAGAAGGGAATTTGAGCGTATTTTTTATTAGCTCTTAAGAGTCGAACCAATTCTACGCCTGTCAACTTTGGCATATTCCAGTCTGAAACAACAAATCCGACTTGAGAATTGTCGGCTGTGATAGCATCCCAGGCGAGTTGACCGTTTGTAGCTTGAATGACATTCGTAAAGCCTAAATCGGCTAGACATTGAACCATCACCATTCGAACAGTCATCATATCATCAACGACTAAGACCTGTGTCTTATTATCAAACATTCTTATTCTCCAGCTTTTGAAAACAAGGGTTCTGACGGGTCTTCAGACTCGCTCTTTTGCAATGCATTCAAAGAAATCACGTTATTGACTGCTAATACTTCTGCTTCATTTATCGGTTTATTCTTTAGTTTATTAAAAACAAGCGAGGTGACAACATCATGCAGAACCTGAGCCTGTGCAATCAACTCTTCACCGACTTGATAGGTGAGTTTTGCTGACTGAACACTTTCACTGTTTCGGTTTTGAGCGGCTTTAACGAACTTCAAGATGCCTTGAATTCTATTCATTTGTTCTTCGCTCATGCTTGCGATGCTTGCTGACATTTTATTCACAGAAGAAACATGTTCAACAATCTCTTCTAAAACTTGCGAACACTGAGCCGCAATGCGAGTACCGGTCTCAATCGAAGCAGAGCCTTCATGCGTTAAAGTTTCTACCTTCTGCCCCGTTTCAGAGACAATGCTCTCAACTTTTTGCAGACTGGCTTGAATCATTTGCCCAATATCTTGAGCAGCATTTCCAGTCAGCTGAGTGAGGGCCCGCACTTCTTCAGCAACCACTGCGAAGCCTTTTCCGTTTTCACCTGCTCGAACGGCTTCAAGTGATGCATTGAATGAAAGAAGTCGGGTTTGTAATACGATGTCATTGATGACTTTTGTTTTTTCTGCGATACCACGAATCACTTGTATGATTTCGCCGAGCTGACTATTGCCGTCATTGACTTGCTGCTTGATTTTTGTGTTTGCACCTTCAATTTGTGCGATGGCATCGATGACTTGTAGAACAACTTGTTTTCCGCGCTGTGCGGCTTCGTCACTCAGAACTGAAATTTGACTGGTGTGCTTAGCGCTTTGTGCGTTTTTAACTGAGAGCTCATTCATGACCATCACTGATTCATTGGTTTGACTGAGTAGGGTCGTTTGTTCATTCGCGCCTAACGTTAAATCTTGAGCGACAGAGGCAACACGTGCTGAATTTTTATTGAGTTGCTTGGCGACTTTTCCTATAGCTTTTGAGAGAGATTTAAATATTAAAAACGAAAAGAGAAGTCCAAAGAGTACGACCGCACTGAGAATAAAATTCAGACTTGCTCTTGCATTCGCACATTCTGTTTCAGCATCGAATGAAATCTTATCCATCAGCATTTTATCGTTATTGAGTATTTGTGTTGTTTCTGCTTGAAGGGTCTGAAGTAAGCCTTCTTGTCGTGGAGCCAATTCAGACAAGCCTCGAAGGTCTCTTTCTTCGATTTTCTTCTTTGTAAGTGTATTTAATTGTGACCACTGCTTAAAGGCCTGTGCAATGCGATCTAAAGAACGACTGTGGTTTTCATCTTCATTTTTAGACGACTTTTTAAGGTGTTCTGAAAATTGAGCAATGGCATCATCGTTTTCTTGAGAGGCCTGAAGTTTTCTTTCTATATGTTCATCTAAGAACATTGTGCGTTGAGCAACAGCCATGCGATGGGTTAGATTTTTAAGAACATTGCTATTTTCTAATCGAGGAATAATAGACCCAGACATTGTAGAAATTTGAGAATTAATGGAGTCCATTTTTTGCAATGCAAGCATTGCAATAGAGACGCTAGCGCCCAAGAGCACTATAATTAAGAGTCCCAATTTGGTTCTGAGTCCGAATTGCATTACCCGATGCCTCCTTCAAGAAAAGTGTCGGCATCTAAAAGGTGTATGTTATTTTCTGTACTGATTTCAGAGCTATGAGCAACTCGCTCAATATGATCGACTAAGAGACCGCGAGGACGTGCTTTTGGATCTTTTGAATCGATGACAATCATGACTTGTTCGGTTTTTTCAGTTTTACTTGTTTTACCGAGACGTGTTGCAAAATCAATGGCGAGACAGAGGTCGCCTCTGAAGTTGAAGACTCCAATGAAGTCTTCAGGAAGGTAAGGAACCCGAGTAACTGGGAGGGCCTTGCAAACCGATTGGACTCGCTCGGCAGGCAATCCAAATAACCCTTCGGCTGCTGAAAAAACAAGTAAGGTTTGCTTCGCTTGGGTGCTCACGACGCGACCTCCAATACACTGTGCAGATTCAAAATCAATGAGGGTTGACCATCGCCTAAAATGGCTCCGCCCATAATCCACGGTAAAAGTTCGAGGTCTTGATCGAGCTTTTGAACAACAATCGATTGTTGATCTTCAATTCCATCCACGAGTAATGAGATAGGGCGGTTCAGGTGGTCTCGGGTCACGAGCGTAATCGATTCAGCTTTTTCTCTCACTTCTTTAGTTTTACCCAATAAGTCATTCAATCGATAAAGAGGAAGTGTTTTTCCGTTCCACTCCATCGAGTTCGAAGAGGGATTGAGTGAGCCCGGAGTTCGAATAGTTTCAGTTACGGCAGAGCAAGGCAGAACATATTTGTCATTTCCAACTCGAATGACGAGCCCATCTAGGACAGCCAAAGTGAGAGGCAGTCGGATGGTGAAGCAAGTGCCTTTGCCGAGTTCTGTACGAATTTGAATGCTGCCTCTTAATTTTAGAATCGATGATTTGACAACGTCCATTCCGACTCCGCGGCCAGAGATTTCGGTGACATCTGTTTTGGTAGAAAACCCAGGAGCAAAAATGAGCTGATAAGCGGCTTCGGGGGTGAGAGTAGCGCCTGCCGTTAGAATTCCTTTTTCTATTCCTTTTTTAACTAAGAGCTCAGGATTAAGGCCTTTTCCATCATCTTGAATTTCGATGATGATTCCACGGCCGTCTTGACGAGCAGAAAGTTGAATTAAACCTTCTTCGAGTTTGCCTGATTTTTTTCGTGAATCGGCATCTTCAATGCCGTGGTCCACTGCATTTCTCATGAGGTGTACGAGTGGGTCTGTAATGCGTTCAAGCACTGTGCGGTCAAGTTCAGTTTCATCGCCGATGAGTTCAAGTTTTACGTTTTTATTTAATGTTTTGGATGTCTCTCGAACGATTCGGTTCATGTTTTGAAAGATGGGTCGGATCGGAGCCATTCTCAAATTCATTGTGCCTTGGTGAACTTCAATTGAGAGCTTTTCTAGTTCACGCAACAAGACTTGTGATCGAAGTGAGGCTGCCACTTCAGATTGTTCCGCAAGAGCCATGCGCAAGACCATGAGTTCGCCAGTACGTTTAACGAGAGTATCTAATCGGTCTAAATTAATGCGTACAGTTTCTGAGGTTGTTCCATTTGTAGACTGAGCTGTTAAGGTTTGTGCGATTTCGGTCAATGAGGTTTCTTTTTGAATAGCCGATGAAGGCTCTTTTTTTGCCATCTCTTCTTGTGAGCAGAGAGATTTCAATTTTTCAATCAGCTCTTTATTTTCAAAAGTCGCATCGAAATTATTTTTAAGTGTATCGAACATGGATCGTGTTCGATCGACTGCTTCAAGGAGTAAATCTACATTTTGGGTATTGCATGCGCCTGAACGAATTTTTCCGAGTAGTGATTCGATTCCGTGAACGAGGGTCGACACTTCAGGAAATCCGGCAATGTTAGCCGAGCCCTTGATGTTATGGGCGAGCCGAAAGAGTTCATCAAAAGTATCAGGTGGGCAAAGGGCACCGATTTTAGCCACCGCTTGCAAGGTGAGAAACTGCTGCTCCGCATCAAGTAAAAGTTGTGAGGATTCTTCCAGAAAAGCCGTTTTGACCTGTTTTTGGAAAGTGTCCATAAATTGTAGAGCTGAGCCTCTCTTTGGCGTTTCGTCGGCAGCAAGAGGTAGCTTGAGGTGGAAGTACAGGCGTGAGTCTAATTTTTATGTCGCTCTCGATGGATGTGTCAAGATCGTGACTCGAATCGATCGCGACTCATCCATCCTGAGAGGGCTTCGACTTCTTTGAAGCCAAAATCTTGATAGAGAGTGCGAGAGTAAGTGGTTTTCAGAACCCACTTAACGGACTTCAGTTTCGGGTGATCGAAAATACACTTGAGCAAGAAATGTCCCAGGCCTGACTTTCTAAATCTCTCGACAATAAAAACATCGTAAAGGCCTGCTGAGATGCAGTAGTCGGTCAAGACACGGGCAAACCCGATTTGCTCATGGTTTTGATTAAACAAACCAAAACAAATGCAGTTCTGCACCGACTCTTTGACTGTTTCTAGCGTTCGGCCTTTTGCCCAATAAGACTCAGTCGAGAGAAAATGGTGTATGAGATTCAAGTCGAGACGACTTTTGTCGTCACTGACAGTGAATCCATCTTTTACCCATTCCAAATTATTTCGTGGCGATCGCGCCCGGAATCGTCTTCTTCAAAAGAAGAGTCAGTCGGCTGATTTTACGAGCAGCGCGCTGCTTTGGAATAGAGCCTTTGCTGCCGGCTTTTGAAAGTGCTTTAACAGCAAGCACATAAGCTTCTTTTGCTTTAGCAGCGTCTTTGCTGGCAATCGCAGCAACGGCTTTTCTGATTACGGTTTTAGTCACTGTACGAACAATGACGTTATGAGCTGCGCGTTTGTCAGCTTGGCGAGCGCGTTTGGCGCTCTGGCGTGTATTTGCCATTTTGGATATTTCCTTTATCACCGATTAATTCGGTTCTGGGCCTATTTACCAAAAGGGCAGCAAAGATCAATAGATATCAAGTAGATATCAGTCAGATTCCACCATTTGGACTTTAACATCACCTAAAACCCGGGCTTGGCAGCCTAGACGGTGCTGGGGAAGTAACTTTCCGACCGATTCGAGACGGTCTTTTTCGTCTTCTTCCATGGGGGTGAGTTTATCGGCCCCCTCGACGACGATCACTTCACAGGTGGTGCACGAGCAAAAACCTCCGCAAGCGTGGTGAAGGGGAACGTCTTGATTGAGGGCGATATCTAAAAGGCTTTCGCCTTCGGTTGCATTAACAACGGCTCCCAAGGGCATGAATGTGACTTTTGGCATACGGGCTCTCTCACAGATGATGTTAAATTTTAGGCTGAGAAACTTTCTCCACAGCCGCAAGTGCGTTTAGCATTGGGATTATTGAAAACAAAGCCTTTTCCATTTAACCCGTCACTAAAGTCGAGTTCGGTACCGGCGAGATAGATATAGCTCTTTGAATCAATCACGATTTTTACATCCGCGTGCTCAAAAACTTTATCTGCATCGGTAGCGGGTTGTTGGTCAAAACCGAGTTTGTAACTCATGCCCGAACAACCGCCGCCCACAACCTGAACACGCAAAATCGCATTCTGAGTAGAAGGGTCTTCAGTTCGCAGTCTCTTGATTTCTTTTAGGGCCTTTTCACTGACTTGAATCATACCTATCTCCTATCCTACCGCGCCTTCGAGTTTAAGATCAAGTAGCCGGTTGGCTTCGATCGCAAACTCCATAGGTAGCTGTCTTAAAACTTCTTCACAATAACCATTGATAATGAGCTTAACGGCGTCTTCTTGTGAGATTCCGCGCGATTGAAGGTAATACAATTGCTCTTCAGAAACTTTTGAGGCCGTGGCTTCGTGTTCCACAATGGCTGATTTATTGCGCACTTGAATCACAGGGTATGTATTCGCAACACTTTGCGAGCCGATCAATAGAGAATCACACTGGGTATAGTTGCGCGCATTTTCAGCTCGGGGTTGAATCACAACCGCTCCGCGATAAGAATTCTGACCTTGATGGGTTGAAATGCCTTTTGAAATGATTCGACTGCGTGTGTTTTTTCCAAGGTGAATCATCTTCGTGCCGGTGTCGGCTTGCATGTGGTGATTCGTGATCGCGACGGAGTAAAATTCACCGATCGAGTCATCGCCTTCGAGAACACAGCTCGGATATTTCCAGGTGATCGCTGAACCGGTTTCGACTTGAGTCCAAGAAATTTTTGAAGCCTTGCCTCGGCAAGCACCCCGTTTCGTGACGAAATTATAGATGCCGCCTATTCCGTTCTCATCGCCTGAATACCAATTCTGTACAGTGGTGTATTTGATCGTCGCTCGATCGAGTGCCACGAGTTCAACCACTGCCGCGTGTAGCTGATTTTCGTCACGCATGGGGGCCGTGCAGCCTTCCATGTAACTCACTTCTGAACCTTCGTCGGCGATGATGAGCGTGCGTTCGAATTGCCCGGTGCCCATGGCGTTAATGCGAAAGTAAGTTGAAAGATCGAGGGGGCACTTCACGCCTTTAGGGATATAAACAAACGAGCCGTCGCTAAATACAGCAGCATTGAGCGTTGCGAAAAAATTATCAGATTGAGGTACAACAGAGCCTAAGTATTTTTTAACGAGTTCTGGGTGGTGTTGCAGAGCTTCAGAAATTGAGCAAAAGATAATTCCCATCTTCGCTAAAGTTTCTCGATGGGTTGTCACCACTGAGACACTATCGAAAACAGCATCGACAGCCACACCGGCAAGGCGTTTTTGCTCGTGCAGAGGAATTCCAAGTTTCTCATAAGTCTCAATCAACTTTGGATCGACTTCGTCCAAACTCTTTGGACCGTCTTTTTTCTGCTTCGGAGCCGAGTAGTAAGTGATGGCTTGGTAATCAATCTTTGGGTAATGCACCTTGGCCCAGGTTGGCTCTTTCATCTTGAGCCATAGGCGGTAAGCTTTGAGGCGCCATTCGAGCATCCACTCCGGTTCATTTTTCTTAGACGAAATCAGTCGTACCGTGTCTTCAGAGAGACCTTCAGGAATGCGATCCGATTCGATATCGGTCGTAAACCCGTACTTGGCGTAATCTTGTGTGAATGAAGAATTTGAATTTACCATAAGCCTAACTTCTCTTTCGCTTCTTCGCTAGCCATGGTGTGAGGGTCCCACTTCGGTTCAAAAACAAGATCCACTTTCGCTTCTTTGACGCCGGGATATTCCATCGTGCGTTTTTGCACTTGATCGACAAGGTAACCTGCAGCGGGGCAGCCAGGTGAGGTGAGTGTCATGCGAATTGAGACATGCCCGGTCTCTGGAGTGATGTCGCAAGCGTAAATCAAACCGAGGTCCACCAGACTCATGAAAATCTCTGGGTCTTCAATCGGTCTCAACCATTCTTTCAGCGCCTCAGGAGTGAGGGGCGAAGGGGCTGAGTTCTGAGTTGAAGTTGCGGATTGAGCGGCTTCGGCGGTCATACACCCTCCTTTCGCTTTTCAGTATGCCTGTCAATGGCTTCATTCAACGTCGTCCAAGGCAAAAGGGCACACTTAATTCGAACAGGGAAATTTCGAACTCCAGCTAAGCTAGAAATATCTCCATCAAAATCATCGGGAGATTTTTTGCCTTGCATGAGATCGCGAAACTCACTCACTCGGGTTTGAATCTCACCCAATGTGTGATTTTGGATTTCATCTGTGAGAATGCTGGCACTGGCCATGCAAATCGAACAAGCTTCACCTTTAAAGCGAACGCTTTGCGCTTTCTCATCCGTTGAAAGTTTGAGCTGCATGCAGATCTTATCACCACAGAGGGGATTGTAACCTTCTGCCTTCAGGTCAGAGTCATTCATCTCACCGAAATTATGCGGATCACGCGAATGTTCGAGCAAAATTTCTTGGTACATTCCATCAAGAGGGTGGGTTGTTGACACGTGCTGGTCCCTCCTGTTTCTTTGAGAAATATTTCTGAGCTTGTAAAAGTGCTCCTGTCAGTGCATCGACTTCGGCTTCGGTATTATAAAATGAAAGGCTAGCGCGAGTCGTCGCTGCTTGTTGAATACGTTTTAATAGCGGCTGCGCACAGTGATGGCCTGCGCGAACGGCAATGCCTTGCACATCTAAAAAAGTGGCCAAATCATGGGGATGAACACCTTCAAGAGCAAAGCTGAAAACGCCTCCGCGGCTTTCAGTATTGCGTGGGCCGAAAATTTTCAAACCGGGTACTCGATTGAGTGCGGCTAAAGTGTACTTCGTCAGCTCAGACTCATACGCTTGAATGGCTTTCATTCCGAGTCGTTCCAGATAATCGATCGCGGCACCCAGGCCCACCACGTCAGCAAAATTTGGCGTACCCGCTTCAAATTTCCAAGGGAGTGTGTTCCAAGTTGTCTCGGTGTCGCCGACCTGACTGATCATATCGCCACCGAACTGATAAGGAGGCATGGCGTTTAAAAGACTGGCTTTGCCCCAGAGTACGCCTACTCCAGTTGGGCCCCCGATTTTATGAGCAGAGAAGGCGATGAAGTCGACACCGCCGAGTTCAGAGATTCGAATCGGTTGGTGAGCAATCGCTTGAGCTGCATCAGCCACAACGATAGCGCCCGCTGCTTTAGCTCGAGCAATAATCGAAGCCGCAGGGGTAATGACGCCGCTGACATTACTCATCAAAGAAAGCGCTACGACCTTAGGTCGAAGAGCCAAAATCTCTTCAAGTGAAGACTCAGAAATTCGAAGATCTGGATCCAGTTCAATGATCCTAAAATCAGCGCCTTTTCTTTTGGCGAGTTGCTGCCAAGGTACAAAGTTCGCATGGTGTTCCATACGTGTAACGGCAATGACGTCACCGGGTTGAATTTTCCAATCTCCTAGGCTTGAGGCAAGAAGATTCAAAGCATCTGTTGTGCCTTTAGTAAAAATAATTTCTGACGAGTCTTCGGTGCCGATAAAGCGGCAGACTTTCATTCGAACACTTTCGTATGCTTCGGTTGCAACTTGACTCAAAAAGTGAACGCCTCGATGTACATTGGCGTTTGAGTGTGTATAAAACTGTTCGAGTGCATCCAGTACGGCTCGGGGTTTCTGCAGCGTGGCTCCGTTATCGAGATAAATCAGAGGCTTGCCATGAACCGAGCGGGTCAGGATAGGAAAGTCTTTTCTGATTTGGCCAACCTCTAATTTTTTCATGTTGCGAACTCCCGAGGTGAACCGATAGGGGCACCGACCAGAGCCGTAGACACTCTGCTTTTAAGATCAAAAACTTCAGTGAGTCGAGTGAGTACAGGTTCAGTAAAGCCATCGATGATCATCGTTTCGGCTTCAAGGGCTGAAATGCCACGACTTTGAAGGTAATAAATCTGATCCGGGTTAACCGGAGAGATTGAAGCACCATGTGCGACTTTGACATCGTCTGTTGCGATCTCAAGTTTTGGAAAAGCTTCGATCGTTGCCTGAGGCGAAAGAAGTAAGTTTTTACTTTTTTGGTAAGCATCCGTACGCGCGCCGCTTTGTAAGATGCGAATCAATCCGTTAAAAACAGCCTTAGATTGGTCTCCCATCACGGTGAGATAATCAAAAGTACTTTTTGTATCGGTGACGGAGTGCTCGGTGATGATATCAAATTCGAAGGTCTGTTTGTTTTTACCTTTTGCAGCTCCTGAAATTTGAATCGATGAACCTTTTCCAAGGCAATGGCTTTCAGTAGTGAGGTGGGTTTGCAGTCCACCTAAAAGAATCGGAGTCACTTCAAGAGTCGCATCACGGCCTACATTGAAAACTTGAGTGTGTTTGGACTGTACGCCTTCAGGCCATTGCAAAATGGCTTGGTATTTCAGCTTTGCACCTGCTTCGAGTGTGATTCGAGTGGCGGCTTGAACGGTACAAGCGGTAGAGCCTGTGCCGAAATATTCATCGACATACTCAAGACTTGAACCTTCTTCGAGGTGAATGACCGTTGTAAATGACCAGATTTTTGCAGAAGGTTTTAATTTGTACAAACCGCGAACGGGTAGAGTGCAATGGATACCGCGAGCGACTCGAATCTGTAGTCCTTCAGAGTTTGTAATTTGAACGCCTGCAGGCATTTCACGGCAGCCTTCTAAAGCGAAGTCGCCCTGCGAATCGAGACGAGCAGTGCAGCCCGTTGCGATGATCGGAGCGGCATCTGAAACTTCTCGAAGTGAGGGTTTTCGTGTTGTGGCGCCCATTTTATCCTCTGACCGCCGCCGGTGTTGTTTTTAGGTTATCGAGCCAGTCATAGCCTTTTTCTTCAAGAGTTTTTGCGAGTTCAGGGCCTGCGCTTTTGACGATTCGGCCATCCAGTAAAACATGAATATGATCGGGTTGAACATAGTCGAGCATGCGTTGATAATGGGTGATGAGTAGAATCGCACGATCTTCCGCGCGTAGAGAATTCACACTGTCTGCGACGGTTCGCAAGGCATCGATGTCGAGGCCTGAGTCGGTTTCATCTAAAACCGCCACTGAAGGTTGTAAAAGGCGCATTTGAAGCGTCTCTAGGCGTTTCTTTTCGCCCCCACTAAAGCCGTCATTCAAGAAGCGAGTCATAAAAGTTTCAGGAATTCCAAGAGTCGTAATCTCTTTTCGAATCAGTTTTCGAAATTCAGACGGCGGAACTTCATCTTTGCGCACGGCTCGAAGACTCGAGCGCAGAAAATTTGCGACTGTCACCCCTGGAATCGCGACTGGATATTGAAATCCCAAAAATAATCTTCGGCGTGCTCTTTCATCAGGCGAGAGGCCCTTGATGTCTTCGCCTTTGAGTTTAATGGAACCCGATATGACTTCGTACTTTGGGTGGCCCATGAGGGTGTGTGAAAGAGTAGTTTTGCCTGAGCCATTGCGCCCCATGATGGCGTGAACTTCACCAGCTTTCAACGTGAGTGAAATTCCGTTTAAAACAGTTTTGCCTTCAACGCGAACAACCAGATCAGTAATTTCTAAAAGAGGAGTATTAAGAGGCTGCATAGTTTGGAGTCCTTTCGCTAGCGCTTTGAGCGGAGAGTTTGTTTCCGTTCGGAGCTGCTAAAAAATCGAACAACGTTATGCCTGAAAGAAAACCATAAACTTTAGTATTCAAACCACTCATCAAGTGTTGGATGTCGCAACGCTGTTGGTATTCACAGACGGAAGTGGCTTTATGTTCAACACAACTCACAATCGCAGTCGAGCCTTCCATCCACTCAATGAATTGTCCGAGATTCACTGAGGTGAGGGGACGATCGATCATGTAGCCGCCGCGTGCGCCTTGAGTGCTTTGAATGAGTCCGAGTTCTTTGAGGCGTTGCAAAGTTTTTGCGGTGATTTCAAAAGGCAAACCATAGGTGTCTGAAATCTCACGCGCGCTGGTTAATTTTTCCGTAGTCTGGCCTGCGCCATTTTTCTGATTCATATGTCGTAGCGCAATGAGCCCGTACTCGGTGGTACGGTTTAATCTCAGCATAGAGCCTCCTTATATAGGTGCTGATTCAAATACGATAGCTGCTCTCGGGTTTCAATTGAAACCATTGGAAGTCTTAAAGAAAACACAATCCAGCACCTATATACGATATTATATATCGTATTTGAAGTGATATGTAACCTATTAAAATTAATGTGTTTTAGTCAGGAAGAAGTTATTTATTCAGAAGCAGGCTTACGCGCCGAAGTGAGCGTGAACTCTACCACCGAAGCCAGTCGTGCTGCTTTTTTGCCTTCAGCATCAGCGACATCAGAGCTCTTTTTGCGCACCTGAGTCTTCAGCTGGCCTTCATTGATCCACTTATTGTGCGTGAGAAGTTTACCAAGGTTAACCGAGCGGGTGAGGGCGAATTCATAAGGGTCAACCGCGTGACCATTATTCATTTTAACGATGACAGGATCAGTCGAAATCGTGAGCTGACCTTTGTAGGCTTGAGTGATCTTGCCGATGCGCTCAAGGGCATGAAGGGCTTGCTCTGAAGTTGTTTCACTTCCCGGTTTAAATAATGAACGCAGGGGAATCGTAAATTTTAAAACTTCAATATCCACAATGTCTTTACCTGAAACAAGCGGCTGAATCACATCACCGTCGTCTTCGCCTTCTTGTGTATGAAGCTGGAAGGGACGAGCGGGATGTTCGACCATGTCTTCAGGTACAGCGCCATCAGCACCTTTCAGAACGGTATCGCCTGCGCCGGTCTTATCACCCAAAGGCATTGTCTCTTTGCTGGCTAAGTCGGGTTGCCAGATCGAACTGGGGTTATTGAAATATTGAGCAACAGCAGCGCGAATTTCTTCATCAGAACCTAAGAGCCACATGACCAAGAAGAAGGCCATCATAGCAGTCACGAAGTCTGCGTAAGCCACTTTCCAAGCACCGCCGTGAGCAGCTGCGTGTCCACCTTTATTTTTTTTGATGATGATGGTGATGCCTTTTTTTTCAGCCATTCAAACCACCCTCTTAAGCGGCCGCTTTTACGTTCTGTGTTGCCTTATCGGTTTCTTCAAAGCTTGGGCGCCCAGCGGCAGGAATAATTCTGCGGGCGAACTCGATACAAACTTTAGGTGAACACTCTTTACCGAAAGCCAAAAGCCCGGCTTTAACCACTTCTAGAATTTTACCGTCGTTTGAAATCACCGCTTCTAGTTTCGCAGCGAGAGGTTGAAAGAAACCGTATGAGAGCAAGACGCCCATAAACGTACCGACAAGAGCGGAAGCAACACTGTGACCAATGACTTCTTTACCTTGGGTCAATTTACCCATCGTGATCACAACGCCCATAACGGCGGCCACGATACCGAGACCGGGCATCGCGTCACCGACTCGAGAGACAGTGGTAGGAACTTGTAATTCTTCTTTGTGGATGGCATCCATATCAGCGCTCATGAGGTCGTCTAAATCGTAAGGGCTAACCGGTGAGCTGATTTGCACTTTCATCGTGTCAGCAATGAAGAACAATGCATGGTGATTGTTAAGTACAGTTGGGTATTTTTTGAAAATCGCACTTTCTTCAGGCTTCTCAACGTGAGCTTCGAGAGAAAGCATATTGCCTTTGCCGGTTTTGAAAAGTTCATAGAGGCACATCAAGACTTCGACGTATTGTTCTTTGGTTGTTTCTTTGGCTTTCATTGCATGAATGATCTGATGAAGCATGGCTTTAATCAGAGTCGGTGAAGCGGCGATCAAGAGTCCGCCCATGCCAGATCCGAAAATGATGAGAATTTCGACGGGCTGAATGAGAACGGCCATGTGGCCGCCTTCGATCAGGTACCCACCGACGACGCAAGCAATGACTGTAAAAGCTCCGACGAACATCAGCATAGTCCTGGGCACTCTCCCTTCTTCTGTACTTTTCGTCAGGTATGCCTGGAAAGTTAAGGGGTTTCATCAAAGCACCTAAAAAGTGTCTATGAGGTTGGCAGCTGAGCAGGTCTTGATCAGGTGTGTCACGTTTGAATCCTTGGAATCACTTGAGTTTTTTTCTGCACCCCTGGCACTGGCGTTGCTCTCTTTAATCCTGGGGGAAATAATGGGTCGGTGGGGGAGATTTTCAAAAACGAATGTTGGGGTTCTGTTCGTCTGGGTCTTAGCGGCCTTGGAATTACAGGCTTGTAGCCAGCGGCAGTTCGGCTTTTCTCAATCGAGAGCCCAACAAAATTTTGACATGGTCTCAGCGCAGCTGACGACCACGCAATTTGCTCCGAGAGCAGACATTTTATGGGTTGTTGATTCTTCAGGGAGCATGGGCCCCTTCCAGACGAAGTTGCAAAATGCATTTCAACATTTTAGTACAACTTATTTACAGCAGAGTTCTGCCTTTGGTCAGTGGGACATTCGAATGGCAGCGATTGAGATTGATGCTTATATCGCTGGACTAACAATAGCTCAGGCCACAGCGCTTGAAGGAATGCCATCGCAATATCCAGAAACGGTTTCAGTTCCGATTTCATCCGCAACGGTTTATGCGATGGATGTTCCGGCATTGTTAGGTCAATCTTCAATTCCATCGACGATGTTGTTGAATACTTTGCCTCCTTTAGGAGTCGCCGCTGATTCACAATGGTGGTCAGCATTACAATGGGGCTTCAACACGGTTACTAATAAAGGAAGCAATGGCAGCGGAGTCGAGAGCGCAACAGCCTCTATTCGTAAATTACTTCAGAATCACGAGAGCACAGCTTATTGTTCGCCTGATGCTACATCGGGCCTGGTGCCGAATGACTGTTTGTTTCGATCTGGCACAACTCATGTTTACGTCATTGTTTCAGACGAAGAGAATAATCTTTGTGTGAATAGAACATTGGCAACGCCTACGGATCAATATCCAAATTACTATCAGACTCCATGTATAGGTGGGCTTGATGAAAACGCGCTGACGAAACAAGCGATTGAAGATTTATATGATGCTAAAAATCCAGGCTCCACTGAGCGCCGCTACTTTACTGTAAGCATTAACGACGAAGATTATGCCAATTCTTCCATTACAGATCCATCGTTGAGACGGCAAGCACAGCCGGGCCTTGGGCCAGCGTTTTATCCGGGTGATGCTTCGCACCACGCTTGGGTTGACCTTGTGACGACAGGTAGTACTGCCAATGGAAAAACGAATGTCGCCGCACCCTACTCAGAGGTGCGAAATATTTTTGACATCGACTTTGATGGCATTATGGAGAAGCTCGGTAACTCTATTATAAGTACGAGTTCTTCAATTATTAATGTTTATACATTTCAGCTGAATTACAACCCCGTGCCCGGTACGACTCAAGTCGTTCTAGTGGCGAAAGACGGTTCACAGCAGTACACGCTTGATTCCAGTCAATATTTAATTCAAGGCAGCCTGTTGCAGCTCATTGAGTCGAGTTTGCCGACAAGCGTTATTCCGGCATTTTATCAAGTTCAGATCAATTATACGCCGTCACCGATTTAAATTTACTTAGAGTTTCGCCGACAAGGTTAATAAGAGAGGGACTTTTATGATTAATTTGATGAACTTCTTGCGAGATCACTGGACGCACGCGGCACCGATTCTGCTAGCAGGAGCTGTGGCTGTGGCCATTATCTTTGAACGCTCGATGGCTTTGTTTGTGGCTTATCCCATGCGAGGCATGAGTAAGTTTTTAGACAATGTGCGAGAGCTGATCTTTGCAGGCCGTCAGAAAGACGCTTTAGCACTTTGCGAACGGTACGAGCGCAAACCTGCCGTGCAAGTCATTAAACAAGGTTTAATGAGAGCACATCAACCTGTTTACCTTGTCGAGCAAGGCCTTGAGATTGCAGTCAGCGAGATTGTATTGAAGATTCAGCGCCGTACGGGTTTTCTTGCAACGATTGCCAATGTGGCAACACTGCTTGGATTGCTTGGTACGATTGCAGGTTTGATTCAATCTTTCGAAGGTGTGGGTTCTGCGGATGCTCAGCAAAAAACGGCATTACTCGCTGCAGGTATTTCGACAGCGATGAATGCAACAATGCTGGGTCTTGGCATAGCGATCCCATGCATGATTGCTTTTAGCTTATTGGCTAATCGAGCCAATCGGCTTGTCGCAGAAGTCGATCAAGCGGCCTTACGCGTTACTGATCTTCTTAAACAATACCATCATGAGAAAAGTCCACGTGGTGAAAGGAAGTCGGCTTGAGTTCTGATCGATTCGGCAAAGAATTCGATAGAGAAGAAGACGTCAGCCGTTCTCAGACGAGCCGAGGCTCTTATTTGGCTTTGAGCGGAGAACACTCATTCGGTCATTCAGGTGACGTTGAAATCAATCTTGCTCCTGTGATCGACTGTTTGACGGTGCTGATCGTTTACACGATTATATCGGCTTCATTTTTGTCATTAGGAGTTTTTCAAACGACTGTGCCGTCAGAAAGTTCAAGTCAGGCACAGCTTGCCGAAGTTCAAGTGCGAGTAGACATCAATACGAATCATACGATTGATATGAGCATTTCAGGCACAGAAAAGAAGAGTGAAACCTTAGCTGCGCATGGAGATGACTGGGATTTTTCAGCACTCGCTAATCGTTTAGAAAGTTTGAAAAATCGTTCGCATTCTTTAAATACAATGACACTGGCTGCACAAACGGGTGTGACGTATCGAGATGTCGTGAGAGCTGTGGAACAGAGTAAGAGAGTTTTACCTAACATCGTACTGGGGGAATAAAAATGAGAAGGGGGCGGGTAGGCCGCAGAAGTCCGGTTCTGCCGGAAGATGCGCCGTTGCAGATTACGTCGATGGCTGACGTATTCATGATTCTGCTCGTCTTTCTTTTGAAAACCTATACAACAGGCATGTCTTCAATCGTTCCTCCTCAGGGAATGAAGCTTCCTGAAACACAGAAATCTGAAAAAATAACGGAAGCCCTTAAAGTTGAAATTACCGATAGCGCGATTCGTCTCGACGGCAACCCAGTAACCACTCTCACTGATTATCAGTTCAAAAGTGACGACCTCAGCTCAGAAGGTCAGATCGACTCTCTGAAGCGAGGCTTGGCTTCGCTGAATACGGAGCAATCTAAAGAAGGAAAAGGACAATTACTCGTTTTAGCAGATCAGCGTACTCCTTACCGAACATTAAAAACTGTTTTAAATACCGCTGCGCTTACGGGCTGGAGAGATTTTAGACTCGTTGTTGTGGAGGACCGATGAAGATTCTTTACATCGCTCTTTTCAGTCTCGTTTTTTTGAATCAGCAAGCTTTTGCAGAAAAAGCTGCTGTTACTCAACAGCAGCAACCTAATTTCGATCTCTCACGAGAAAGAGTGGACCGAGTTACGGATGAGGCTGCACTGTCAGCAAAACAAGCTGCAGTTCGTTCAATTGAAAAACTTTTAGCTCGCCCTGGGCATGAAGATCGAAAAGCTTTGTTGAAATTACGATTGGCTGAAACACTTCAGCAAATTTTTGAGATGGATTATAGAATTCAGGCCGCACGCTCAAAAACACAAACCGTACAGACGAACGGAAATTGGATGGAGCGATCGCTCAGCCTGCTGGATGAGCTTCTCGCTGATCCCAGCAATCACATTGATCGTGCCAAAGCGCGCTATTTAAAAACAGTCGCTTTGAGAGAGACAAAGCGAAATGAGTTGGCACAACGTGAGCTCGAATCCTTTATTCATGATTATGCTCATAGGGCTGAGAATAAAGACCAGGTTCTTTCATCTCGATTTGCGTTAGCTGAGCTTTATCGAGGTTCTAAAGCCTATTCACTTTCAATCGCTACGCTCAAAGCTTTTAGATTGCCAGAATCAAACCCACTTGAATCTTATCGGCTCGATTCTCTTTATCAAGTGCAGATGGAATCTGCTGATTTCAAGGGAGCTCTTGAGACGATTGCACTTGAAACTCAGAGATTACGGCACTTGGGGCATTTAGCTCGATTGAGTGATTTAGAACGCGCCTACGGTCATGCCATACGAACATACCTCCAAGCTTTAGAAGTAAAAATGCCTGAGGCGAGTTTAGACAACCTTTATGCTGCTCTTCAACAAATGAATACCTCAAGCCCGATGGGTAAGCCTTTACTTGAAGTGGCAAGAGCATTGCGAGTTAAAGATCGTCGTGAAGACCTCGTACATTGGCTAGAGATCATGCACCCGGCTGAGCACGCTCGTAGTGAGTGGAAAGACATGCTTTGGACACTCGCTGAGTACGATTTGAATAATAATCACATTAAAAATTTTAGTACTCGAATGGCTGATCTTCAAACTGTGATTCAACATGATCGAAATACGAATCTGCCAGAATTTAGACAAAGAGTTTTAGCAGCCATTCTTCTGAGAGCCGGAGAACTCAGTGCCCGACTGAAAGAGCTCACTGATCAACAATCGGTTTTAGCGATCCGATCAGATTTAAATCTCGTTTTTGAGAGCTATGTTCAAATTGCCTTGCCTCAAGACCTTAAGCTGCCAGAAGTTCGATTTAATTATGCAGAAAATTCTTTCAAAATAGATGAATTCCAAATCGCGACTTTAAACTACCTCTGGTTGGTGCATTATAAATCGGTTTCAAATCCTCAAAATAAAAATGCTTTAAGCGCAGTGAGTGTTCCGGCTCTGATTTTGAAGGCGGTAGCTTCTCGCTATGAAGAGTTTAGAAAAGTAAAACGATTTCCAGGTGAACTCAGTCCGAAAGCT
>Ga0206960_1055_pt1 | contig 30457 bp, 28 predicted proteins | sample Alteio_BWOrgHeat_29_FD_153255 | JGI IMG/M metagenome (GOLD analysis project Ga0206960, IMG submission 153255) | Enriched cells from forest soil in Barre Woods Harvard Forest LTER site, Petersham, Massachusetts, United States -... | ecosystem: Environmental > Terrestrial > Soil > Temperate forest >... | reverse complement strand
TTGAATGTGAAAATGGTTTTGCTGCCTTGTGTAGTGTATCCGGTCAGTTGCACAGCATGTCCCCCTGCCATGTTGTCTGCAGTGTCTGTAGATGCGTCATATTTCCAGTCCACTTGATTCATGAACTCGTTGTAAACCACAATGCCGACTTCGACAGGCACATTGCTGGCGATGAGAGCCTTGATCACGTCTACAGTGGGCGCTGTGTTTTCATCAAATGCGAGGTTTTTACCGAACGGAATCGAAGCATTGGTGCCTGAGTACGTACTGAGATAGTCCGTTAGAGAAACCGAACCCCCGACTTGGTTCATTCCGTCGTACGTGCAGTCGAGCGACGCGCTGTACTTTTGTTCGGATGGAACGCCGTATTTTGTGATGGTTTTAATGATAGAGTTTGGAAGATCGCCATTCGGATCAGGTCGTTGATCGGGTTTATCAGCCCCTGTATAGGCCTTATCTTGGTCAAACATCCAGTTTCGAACATCGACTAAACACTCTTCTGAAATCTTAAGCGAAGCGGGTGCGTTGGTTTGGTTTAGATAGTAGCTTTCTAAAATACCTACAGTTGCGAAATAAGCGCATGTGCCGCGCTGGCCTTGATCTCGAATCGGTGGAAGTGCTTTGCTTGGAATCTGATACTGAAGTGGAAGTGAAGAAGATCGCAGATCTATTCGGCTCAAGCGATTTTTAACCACTGCCGAATGAGAAGGATCATAATGTACGGGCAAAAATTTATAGTATTCAATTGCGCCATCGTTTTTAATGACAGCGTGGGTTGATGGGACGTCAGCTGCTTGCGCTGAAAACGTTAACAACAGGGCTACGAGTGATAGAATCATCCGTGATTCTCCTTTTTAGTGAAATATATCTAATAATAAATAATCGCTTCCCAATAGTATAAAGATGTTTCCATATTATTAAATAGAATTAAGATCATTTAGATTTAAAAAAACCGTCAAAATTTAGACATATGGCTTTAATAAACCCGATTGAATTCTTTAAAATACGCCTTCGTTGTCGGATTTCTTTTCAGGAACCGACTGCAGAGCGTAACGGGATCGTCCGAAAACCCCGCTTCAAACACATCTTTTCGAAGAGCAGTTCCTTTCTTTTGTGCATCCGCACTCAAGACGCCAGCTCTCTCGAAAGGTTGAAAAAAATCAGCCGAAAACGACCGACTCAAAGAATAAGAGGAGTATTTTGCATCATACCCACTCATGGGGTGCCCGAAGCTTGCTTGAGGCAACGTGCCTTCGGGTAAAGGGATGCCGATATATTCCTGAAAAAGATCTCGGGCGAGTTGAGTGGTATCTACTTTTCCACTGCGAGTATGCATTTCAAGATCGAGCATGGTTCTGAAAACCACTCTCGCTGTATGAAGCGGGTGAAAAAAGTGTTCGTGATCAATGACGGCTTTGGCTACCTTCAAAGGAATCTTTTTGGAAGGTTGATCCACTTTGCCCGAAAGAAGCTCAAGCACCTCGGGTCGTCGGATAAAATATTCAAAGAATTGTGATGGCGCTTCTACGAAATCCGTCGGAACCGCAATCCCAGAGAACGAGGGCGAGTCACTTCCAGCCGAAAGAATGAAGTGAAAAATATGGCCGAGTTCATGAGCCAAAGTTACGATTTCTTCGAGCGTCAGTGCAGAAAGAGCTTTGTTGCTAGGTGGAGTAAAATTCGAGACGATCGCGGTCAGAGGCAGCTGCCTTGCGCCATTCTTATTCATGCCAAATCGAAGCTGAAAGGCTGCTGCATGATTGTATTTATCTTTGCGCTGATAGAGATCGAGATAAACATAACCTAAAGTCTTACCCGTTTTCGTGTCTTTAAAGGCCATCGCCCGCACGGTCGGATCCCAAACCTGCAGCTCTTTTGCGGGCTCGATCGTCACTCCGAAAAGCCAACCGAAAAGTCGAAGCAGGCGGTCGGTCGTTTGTTCCGCTGGAAAATAAGAACGGAATTCATCGGTGTCGACCTTGAAACGAGTTTCAAGAACCTTGTTCTCGAAATACGCGAAATCCCACGGTGCCAAAGGACCTGCATTCGGATCCATTTTTCTTTTCAGGCTTTCAAGCATATCGAGGTCTTGTTCGAGTCCCTCACTGAGCTTGGTGTGCAAGGTATTCATGAAATTTCGGACCTGAGCCGGATTGGTGCTGATCTCCGTTCTTCGTTGAAGCTCAGCCCAGTTTTTGTAACCTAAGAGCGAAGCGATTTTCTGACGAATGAGAAGAGCATCTTCAAGGTCTTTGACGTTTTCGGGGCCTGGTTTTGATTGGTCGGCGATGTAAAGCTGCTTTCGAGTTTCTTCACGATCGGCGTAGGTCAAAATATCTTGAACATCAGCTGCGCGCAGCGAAACTTTATACCCACCTTCTTTGGATTTTTCTAGGCGCGAGAGTACTGATGCTGGCACACCCGCCAATTCTTTTGTGCTGAAAGTCAAAGTCGTCTTGTCGTTCTTCAAACGGTGTTCAAAATCTTGCTCTAGAACACTCATTTCTTGATGGAGGTTTGAAATCTGATCCGCAGTCTCTTGGTTTTTGAGTAATCCACTTTCGAAAAAGCCGGAAGTCATCATTGCGGCTAATCGATAATTTTGAATTTGAATCGATTTTACGTTCAACACTTTGAAGAGATCTTGGCGAGAAAAGAGTCCATTTGCGAAAGCCATGAGCTTGCGTTCGCAAGTCTCAGACTCGGTGCGAATCCGAGCATCAGGATGGATCATCGACATAAAAAGATATTGAATTTGTTCGTCGAAAAACTGCCAAAGCAGATCGTCGAACTTGTGAACTTTTTCGTCCGAGCCGAGCTTTTTACAGTCTTGGTCGATGAAAACACGGATCTGCTTTTCGACGTCCGCGATACCATCGGTGCATTGGCGTTCTAGTTCGCCAACTTTATAGTTTAGTTGAATCGAAGGTACCAAAATCGCATCTTCTTTAGACCAAGAAGAATACTCAACTAATGGTATCTGAAACAACAACAGAAATAGCGGTAAAAACGGTGTAAACCGTGACTCTCTCTCCCACACGGGAGTGCTTCTCTCATAACCGAATGCGTTGTGTCAAATTCATCGAATCAATGACACTGATAAACGGTTTCGGCATCCAAATCGCTGAACTTTGAGCCCGTTTGTCTTCGTACAATCGGCCGACCCGTAAATCGCACGAGGTGTTTTTCGCCCGTGGTTTCTAGCGTGAAGCGAAGAGGCTTAACGATGGCAGCGATAAAAAAACTCGTAGCGCTCATTTCAATCATGGCCTGATCTTTAGCAAGGTGATCGTCGTTTATTTTTTTCAGTTTGAAGCCCACCGTCTCAAGACGGTCGACTGATGCAAATCGAATGTCGATGCTTTTTCCGGCCATCAGGTCATTCCAGTTTTTTCGAATAAACGGAACAACAGTTAATCCCACTGTCAGATTTTTCGGACGATCTTCTTCTGACGTCTGGGTTTTACCTTCTGCTGTTTTAGAGAACGTAATTTTTTTATCACCCACGCTGAGTTTCAGCACTTCGCCCTGCTGCTTGCGCTGAAGCGTGTATTCTTTCAGTTCGCCTTGATTCAACGTAACATCTTCGATTGTCGAATCTTCGCCTTGCAGGGTGCGATGAACGGAATGAATCAGTGCGGTGGGTTTTGACTCATCATCCGCATGAAACAAAACTGAAAACAAAGGTTTCGTTTGTTGAGAGTCGAGTTCGTAAACGGTGGCTGTGCACTCGAGTGCGTAGGCTCGTGAAACGATAAATGCCATGCTGATCATTACGAGAAGTGTTTTCATTAGAAAATATGTGCCCGAATTCCTTCTTTTTGAAAGAATTCGCCGATCTTTTTGGAGTCTAAGGGTTCAAGCCGCCAGAGGAGTTCATGCAGGAGGTTCAAGGTTTTCTTGCCCTCAGGGGTGTCTGTCTTATCGCTGATCACTCGCACGCTTTGAGTGATCGCAATCAGGTTATTCACTAACTTTTGCAAATCGGTTTTAAAAATCTTGCTGCGGTCTACCCACTCGAGGGTTTGGTTGACATTGGCGCTAAGTTTATAAAGCAGTTCAATGGAGCGACCAATATCGCCTTTGTTTTTTTCAATCAACTCAGTGATCTTACCCGCAAGATTGAAACTTTGAGAAAGAAGCTGATCGATACGTGGGGGGTCGACTCCTGCCACTTCTTCGCCGTTTTTGAGGGCGGGAGCACCAATCGTACCGGGTGTGACTTCAATATAACGTTCACCGATGATGCCGGCCAGGTTGACATAAAAACGACTGTCTCGTTTGATGCCACGAGTGGCTTCTTTGCGAACCGAAATTTTCAAACGCACCGGAATAAATTCTTTTTGCTCATCATCTGGCGCGCTGTCTGCGCTGCCGGGTTCTTTTAGAGACACTTTGCTGTCTTTGATCGGTGTGAAGAAATCGATTTTTTCGACTCGACCGACTTTGATGCCTGAGACGCGTACGGGTGAACCCACATCAACGCCGCCTGCGAAATTGTAGGTTACGTAGAAAGAATAAGACTGGCGAAAGGGGTTTTCTACTCCGATGAGCCAAGAGAAGAGCACGACAAGAATCGCTGTTGCTACAACGAGCAACCCGACTTTGGCTTCATTGGTCATCTTCTTCATGGCGTAGGGTATAACTCCATTTCTGGCAGGTGTTCAATCATAAAACTAAAGTAAAAACGTAGGTTAAGATGAAATCCAGAATGATCACAGCTAGGGTCGAGGCGACGACGGCGTTCGTGGTAGCCGTTCCAACCCCCTGGGCGCCACCCCCGGTACGAAAGCCATAGGCACACGCTAATACAGGAATCACAGACCCAAAAATGAGGCTCTTCACTAAGGCGCAAAAAATATCAATCGGATGAACGAAGTGGCGAAACAGATTGATGTATTCGCCCATCGTGAATCCATATTTCAAGAGAGCGACGCCCATAGAAAAAAGTAGAGTGACCCAAATAGCGATTAAAGTAAGACAAACCGTGCTGACAATGCCCGCTACCCAGCGTGGAAAAACCAAGTAAGCCACCGGATCAATGCGCAACAATCGAAGGGCATCGATCTGTTCGGTGATTCGCATGCTGCCTACTTCGGCCGTCATTGAGGCACCGACTTTTGAAACGAGCAAGAGTGAGGGTATGGCGATGCCCAGCTCTCGCATAATAAATTGGCCCGTTAGACCCGGCACCAAGCTCGTGTTCTCGAGCGCTTGGCGCATGTGCCAGGCCATTTCGTCAGTGACGACCATGCCTGCAAATGCAGTCGAGATCGTAATAATCGGCAGACTCTCGACGCCGATGCTGACTACAGCTTGCATAAAGTCTTCACGGCGAAGGCAACCCGAGAACAGAAGTCGAAAACATTTTCTGAAAAGGTGAGCTGCGTCTTTTAGGGTTTCGAATGTTTCTTTCATCTGAATGTTTCCTTCAATTGAAAGAGCAAGTCGAGAAAGTGACTTGAAACAAAGTTGGCGATGACGATGTAGAAGTTGGTGTAGATCGCAGCTTTAGTGACAGCTCGGCCGACGCCACGTGCGCCGCCTGTGGCGTAGAAGCCTTGAGTGCATGAGACTCCGGCCACGATCAAGGCGTAGAGACCGGATTTAAAAAATCCGCAGAAAAGGGTCCAGAGATCGGTGAAACGAGGAATGGTTTGAGCATAGGTTAAAAAATTAATTCCATAGAGAGAACTTGCGATCACCATTGAGCCCGCGATGCTGACCAGAAGGCCGAGTGTGAGTAAAATGATACTCGAGATCATAATGGCGACGAATCGAGGCACAATGAGAAACTGAATGGGATCCGTGCCCAGGCACTCGATCGCATCGATTTGTTCAGTCACACGCATCGTGCCGAGTTCAGCAGCCGTAAAGGCTCCGACCTTGCCGGCAAGCAGAAAAGAAATCAATAAAGGGCCGATTTCACGAATGATCGCTGAAGTGTTGAGACCTCCCAAAAGAGATTGAGCGTCATATCGAGAAAGAATGAGATTAAATTGTAAAACAAGAATGGCGCCGACGAAAAGTCCGGCCGAAGACACTGTTGAAATTGAGCGATACGAAATAAGAGCGGTTTGCTCTAAAATCATGCGCATGTTTCCACGTGTAGAGAAAAGAGTACGAAAGGTTCGTAAAATAAACTGAAGGGTCAGCCCGAGTTCAGCGAGTTGGCCTGTCATGCGTGAGCCTGCGATTCTAAGGCCAATGCCTCAACCAAGAAATCTTGAATCAAGGGTTCTTTCGAAGCTTTGATGCCTTTGACGTCGGCTAGAGCTAAAATTTTACCTTCATCGAGCACCAGAATGCGATCGGCGATGGCAAGAGCGCAGTGCATGTCGTGCGAAACAACCACACTGGTGACTTTTAATTTACGTGAGAGTTCTTGAATGAGTTTGTTGATGGCTTGAGTAGAAATCGGATCAAGACCCGTCGTGGGTTCGTCAAAAAGTAGGTACCGGGGCTCAGGCGCTAAGGTGCGTGCAAGAGAAACACGTTTTTGCATGCCGTAAGAAATTTCTGCAGGTTTCCGCTTTAAAATCGATTCAGGTAAATGAACCAGTTTGAGTTTTTCAATAACGACTTTTCGTGTCTCGGCATCGCTTAAGGGTTTTGAGAGCCCTTTTGCTGCCAAATACTGAGGCGTACGCAGACCGAAAGCCACATTGTCGAAAACACTGAGCGAATCGAGAAGTGCGGGGTGCTGAAAAACCATTCCGCAGCGTTGTCGAATCGCTGCGAGATCGCCATCTTTAGACTGACTGACATTTGAGTCATCGACAAAAACAGATCCGGCGTCAGGCTTGAGGAGCCCGATGATGTGCTTCAGGGTGACTGATTTGCCCATTCCGCTTCTTCCGAGAATAAATAGAATTTCACCGGTGTCGACGGTGAAGTTGATATGATCGAGGATGCGGCGCGACCCGAAACTTTTCGTAATGTTTTCAAAACGAATGCTCATACGTGCGCCTCAGACAGAAGCGGCCCTTCAGCAAGGCCTCGAATGAATTGCTTGAGTGCTGGATCTTGAGTGGTACGAACTTGCTCAGGAGTTCCACCCATCTGAAGTCGGCCCAAAGCCAGAAGTGCGATTTGGTCGCCCAGTTGATAGGCGCGGTTGATATCATTGGTTACGCAAACAAGAGTTGTTCCGCGTTCTTTTTGTGTCGCGCGAATCAACTCAGCGATCGAACGTGATGTGATGGGATCAAGCCCTGCGGTCGGGTCATCGTAGAGCAGAATTTCGGGATCCAGTACAAGGGCTCTCGCAATCCCGAGACGTTTTTGCATACCGCCTGACATTTCTGAGGGGTAGAGCGCCAAAGTATGTGAGAGGCCCACTTGTTCTAAGAGCTTGCGTGATTTCTTTTCTGCCTCAGGGCCTTCGATTCCCGCCCGTTCGCGCAAAGGCATGAGTAAGTTATCGAGCACGGTGAGTGAATCAAAAAGTGCATTTTTCTGAAACAACATGCCGACGTTTTCGGTTTCGAGTTGAAAACTTCCTTCGGTAGGAGGAACCAACCCCGCTAGAATTTTGAGCAGGGTGCTTTTGCCAGATCCCGAAGGCCCAAGAATGACGAATGATTGACCGCGCGCCACCTTGAATGAAGCTTTTCTAAAAATCCAGTTTTCGAGTGAAGCTTCAAACGAGATTCCGAGGTCGGTGACTGAAATCATGAAGCGAGAGCCCAGGCATAGAGCAGATCTTGAACCACAAGTTTACGGTTCAGGGGCAGGCCAACGGTTTGGCGTGCGCGAGCGAGTTTGTTGGCACAGTGTTCCCAGAAAGCGCGCGCTTCTTCGGGCGTGCGTTTGGTTTTGAGTACACGGTCAAAGTGCGTTTGTGCAGCACCTTTCTCAAGGCTTTGAGTCGAAGTTCCTGAGACCAGCGTTGCTCGAATGAACTGGTGTGAAAGGTTTTCGAGCTGATCGACCAAAAAGACGAACCGTTCGTTTTCTTGTGAGGCCCAGTCAACCCAGCGATCAAGTTGCGACGAGGGATCAGCTAACATTTGAAGCAACTCTTCGCGTTTGAGCCAGGCTTCGTCGGAAGCCAGTCGAAGGGCGCGCTTCCAACTGCCTTGAGCTAAAGCGGCACAGGTTTTTCGACGAAGGGCGGGCACTTCGGCCTCTAAGAGCAGAGATTCAAGTGTGATTTGTGCAAAAGGTCTCAGCCGAATTTTTTGGCAACGCGAGACGAGAGTCGGCAATACCAGTGATGAATCGGCTGCCGTGAGAAAGAAAATCCAGCCGGGCGGCGGCTCTTCTAAAAGTTTTAATAAGGAGTTACCGGCTGCCCCCGTCATGCGATCAGCATCTGTGATGAGGAAAACGCGATAGCGGCCTTGATAAGCGCCGAAGCCTTGTGATTCTTTGATGGATCGAAACTGGTCTATTTTCAGAGTTTGTGAACGCCCACTTTCGCTCGGTTCAGCGCGCACTTCAGTAAAGTTAATCGCTTGGCCTTGAGCAATCGATCGACACGAAGGGCATGCATTGCAGGGAAGAGTAGATGAGGCCTCTGCTGAAGTTTTCTGAGGTGCAGGTTTTGAGCCGAAAAGCCCAAGAGCAGCCGGCTCTTCAGTTGCAGCACTGATTGGTAAAGAATTTTTCTCACACAGCAACCACTGCGAGAGAAAGTAAACGGTTTCACGCTTTCCAATGCCTTCGACACCGGTGACTAAAAATGCATGGCCTACGTTTTGTGTTTGCCGCCACTGATCAAGCAGCGGTTCAATCACAGGCAGGTGATGGTTGCGTACAAGTTCTGGCAGCGGAAGTGTGGGCAGCAGTATTTCTGCGACTGCGGGTTTTGCGCGTTCTTTGGTTCGTTCTTTGGTCACAAAATCACCGCTTTTTTACGAATGGTTTTCAGAGGGCGTGCGAGACGCTTTTCAATTGTGTGCCAAACTTTAAGAGTGAGTTGCTCGGGAGTATCGCTCGCAGCTTTGAGTTTGAACCAGCGACGAGGTTCTTCACGAGCCACCTTCATAAATCCTGCTCTGACTTTTTTCTGAAATGCGACACCTTCCAGTTCAAAACGGTTTTTGTCTTGAGCGCGCGCGAGAGCCGCTTCGGGGTCGACATCGAGCAAAACCGTAAGCTGGGGTTTCACACCCTGAGTGGCGAGTTGATTAGCGAGTTTGACTTTTTTCCAATCTAATCCGCGGGCGGCCCCTTGATAGGCTAGTGAAGAATCAGAGAACCGGTCGCAGAGCACGATTTCACCTCGCTCGAGTGCCGGAAGCACGGTCTTGGCTAAGTGCTCGGCCCTTGAGGCTTCGTACAAGAAAAGCTCAGTCCAGGGGTCCATCGGATGGTTGAGAATGATCGATCGAATCTGCTCAGCAATGGGGCTTCCGCCGGGCTCACGGGTCGTACAAACGGCGTAGCCCAGGCCACGCAGGTGGTGGGCCAAGTGCTTGATCAGGGTCGATTTTCCGGCCCCTTCGGTGCCTTCAAAGGTGATGAATAATCCCGACACAAGCTTGGGTTACGCTTTGTAAAAAGGGGCGTCAAGGGGACTATTGCTGAAGAACGCCGCCCGTTTGGGGATTGCCTTCAAAAGGGTTGATTTGAGACCCTTCTTTACCTTTTGACTCAGGATTTTCGGAGTCTTGGCCGTTGCTAGCCGGGTTACGAGTATCGCTACGGCTGTCTTGAGAATTCTCGTCTTTATTTTCGCCACGGTTCTCGCCCCTGTTTTCATCGCGAGGGTCGCCGTTATCAGGTCGCGAGTCGCGCCCGCGGTCGGAGTCTCTGTCTGGGTCTCTTGACCGGTCTCTACCCTCACGGTCACGATCTTGATCCGCATCTCGGTTGTCTCGATCATCGCCTGTAGGTGGTGCTTTCAACGGGCTGATACCCGGATACGAACCGTTAACAAGTCGTTGATGGGTTTTTGAAGGAGCACGTTGAGCGTTGTTACCGCCTTCAACAATCTTCACTTTAGAAAGATTACTCTGGCCTCCCCCGATTTTTGAGCTACCGATCGAAGGAAGAGTTCGAGAAACAGGGCGAGCCGTATCGGCATGATCATCAGGTGTTGAAGCCGTACTTCTTTGAGGTGCAGAAGCCGCTTCGTGCGCAACAGTTTGGGGAGCTTCTGCTTTGTTTTGCAGCAATCGTAGTGCGCCGTAACCTGTGATGAGACTTCCTGCAAAAACGAAAGTGAGCCATCTCCACCGAAAAACAGCCGAAGGGGTGAACGCCACGGCAGGGTCTTCGTAAACAATTCGACGCGGAGTTTTTTGGGTAATTTTTGTTTGGCGATCTTTCGCGACTTGCAAAGTCGTGAAGAGGCTGTTGACGGGGTCGTCGTCTTCAGCGCCGTAATCTTCGTACGCGGTCGCAGGCCCTTGGGGTGGCATAGAAGACAAAGGCGCATGAGTAGGAGGTAAGCCTGCGAGGCTTTCTTTGTGAACTCGAATGAGGTCTTGAACGGTCGTAGACTTGGTATCGGGGTCGGCGCAAAGAACCCGCGTTGCTGGAAAAATCGCTCCCTCTTTTAAGAGCGAGTAGATCTGAGCAACACTGTACGGGCCCTTCCTCTGACCCCCGATTTCCAAGATCCACTTCCTTGTGTCTTGGGCCGACGGCATACCCCAATAGAATAGCCTACGCTTTTTCTCGTGTCATCGTAGTTTGTGTAAAAAACAAAACCCCAGAGCTTTTGGCTCCAGGGTTTGTTTGAAATCCGTCAAATTTTTGCCAGTTTTAGCTTCGAAGCTAACCTTTGGCTCGAATTACATGAGGGTGCCGATGATATACATCCCGAAAGAGCTGGTATCCATGTTGATTCGGCCGCCGGGTAGTAGCTGAAGGTATGGATTGACGCTCAGATCAGGCGTGATGTCATAAGCGACACCAATGTGGAAATCGGTTCCGTCTTGGTGCCAGTCGGTTGTCGCCGCGTTTCGAGTATGCTGGCCGTAGCCTTCCCACTCCGCTGTCGCAGAAAGCTTCTCGGTAATTTTGTATGAGACGTTTGGGTCCATGTAGGGTTCCCAGTCAGGTTGGCTCTTGTTATCGGTATAAAAATATTCTTGTAGAACTAAGTTTAATCCAAAAGACCAGCGTGATCCTGGAAGCGTATAGTTATTCGACAGCGTTACGCGTGGTGAAATAATCATGCCTGAGATTTCACGAGATTTTGTTTCAGTCGGCAATTCAAAACCTGCGGTCGCTTTCGTGTTGAAGCCATGATTGTTGATCAGGTTGGCTTTCTCAAGAAAAATACGGTGATTGAGCAAGTGTAAGTCCATGCCATTTGAGTTGGTTGGGTTTCGTCCCATTCCTGTTGCTGCAGTTGTGCCGATCGGACGATATTCAAAACGGTTAGCAAGTTTAAGAGCTAAATCGTCTTGAAACTTATATCCAACAGCAAGTGAGCTATAGAGATTGATGGTGTCGGGTCCTTTTGCATTGAAATTGTCTGGAATGAATCGACTCGGACTACCGATTGAGGTGCTGCTCACCTGGCCGAAGTAAGTGATTGCAATTTTTTTACTCAAGGGAACACCCACGGCCTCGGGTGTAGTCGTCGATGTTGCACTCGTTGGAGCGGTTGCAGCAATAGCATTAATTGAAAAAATCACTGCTGTGGCAGTGAGCAGGTTTTTGATCTTCATTTTTCTTTATTTCCTTCAGTTTCCGTCTTTAGCGACGCGTGTCAAAACTCCAAAATATCTACTGATAGAGCGCTAGATGTAGTGTGGCGCAATATGGCTGCCTTCATAACTTTTGTCAAATTGAATAGGTCAAGATTTCGTGTAGTTTTAGAGTTTGCAAATTCTTAATTTAAATTAATTATTATGCTGTTTCAGGCGGTTGGATTCTGGGTAGACTGTGCAAGATTACCTGATCCATTTATGAAATTTTTTCTCATTTTATTCAGCCTATTCTTGTTTGCGCTACCCATTCCTAAAATATGGGCGAATTCAAGTTCGGCTGTACTATCGTCGGTGCTTAATCCGGCCGCGCGTTCAACTATCAGAGACCTGCATGAAGATCCCCCAGTGGCGACCAGTCCTCAAGCCGAAGAAACCCGACTTACAGGTGACTGGGCGGGAAAAAGATCGAAGCTTTCAGCAAAAGGCATCGATTTGGCAGCTCTCTATAAATTTGAATTCAATGACAACTGGCGGGGGGGCTTTCGAAATCGCGCTGAAGAGCTTGGAATGTTTCAGTTGCGCTCGAGTTATAACTTAGAAACGTTAACCGGTTGGAAGGGTGCAAGTGGTTATGCATCTGCACTCGCTTTGCATGGAGGGAATCCTTCAGAAAATGTGGGTGACTTGCAAGGTACGAGTAATATTGAGGCCCCAGGACGTGGGGCATTGAAACTTTATGAAGCTTGGTTGCAGCAACGTCTTTTTGAAAACCATCTTTCGATTTTGGCTGGCCTACACGATTTGAATAGTGAATTTTACGCAACTCAAAGTTCAGCCCTTTTTTTTAACAATGGATTTTCGATTGGTACCGAGTTTTCTCAGTCTGGAACAGATGGCCCTTCAATTTTTCCTCGAGCGGCCGTAGGTACTCGAGTGAAGGCTGAATGGGATTCCTTTTTGTATGTTCAAGCTGCGGGTTACGATGGAGCAGCCGGAAACCCTGGCCGCCCGCAAGAGACTTCTTTTCGAATCAATGCAACAGATGGAATGTTGCTGATCGCCGAGGTGGGTCTATTACCTGGGCAAAAGCCTGAAGGCGAAATGAAACCCGGAAAATACGCCATCGGTTTTTGGGGTTACACTCAGCCTTCAGCGCGACATTGGTTGAGCGGTGCGCCCGAGAAAGATTACGGCAGTTATTTTTTCTTTGATCAGTCGGTCAGTGATCACATGGCACTTTTTTTCAGATTTGGTATTGCGAATGGTGAGATTCGAAAAGTCGATAGCAGCATGTCTTCAGGGATCGCCGTGAAGAAGGTAATCCCTCATCGGCCTCATGATGTCATCGGTTTTGCGTTGAGTCGTATTGGGTCGAGCAATGAATATAAAGAGTCTCAATTAAGGTTAGGCCAACATATCAAAAGTCATGAAAATGTTCTGGAACTCAGCTACCGGTTACAATGCTTGCCGGGTTTTGTAATTCAACCTGATTATCAGTACGTCAATGGAACCAGTTTCTCTGCACTGAATGCAGAAGTTCTTTCGGTAAGGCTCGAGTTGAGTCTTTAAATAAGGTTTGCTATAGAGGCCTCATGAAAATGCTCTTAATCATGATGGGGTTGGTGGCGGGTTGTGTTTCTTTATCGAGTTGCTCTGAGAAAGAGTTTAAATACAACTACACAGAAAACGGCTGTTCGACAGACGATCATGAGTTTGATTCAAAAGACGAATATTGTGATGGTTTGAAGGATGATGGCCTGAACAAGGGTTGTGCTGTCGGCATGCGTAAAGACGCGTTTTCGCGTGATTGCCAAGGCAAGGCTTGGAGTTAAGGCCCAAACCCAATCGACATTTTGATCACTGAATATTCGGGGTGAACCGATCCATCTGCACGACGAATCGTGAGTGGAGGTTCATGCCAGAGCTGTCTGTACATTGACTCGGGTCGGTCACTCTTTTGCACCATTGAGAACAAGCCGAGAAGCGGGGGTTCGTCCTCTTTCAAAATTACATCTCTTCGTCTGAAAATCGAAAGTTCTGCTGCGTGGGCGGCGTCTCGCATACGCTGTTCTTGGTGCGGCGGAGAAATCGGAAACACGCATGCAAACACGCCCCCTAGAGCTAAATGCTTTGCTGCCGTCAGACAGTAGTCATGAATCGAGCCTCGCACTTCAAATCGACACGCCACTTTTTGTTCGTGCTCAGCGTGTAGACCCGAATCGAGTGGAAAATAAGGGGGGCTTCCTAAGATCAAATCGAATTTTTCGCTCTCGGGTAGAACTTTTGGGTCTCGAAAGTCACCCGTTCGAATTTCGTAACGGTTTTCTAGGCCGTTATAACGTGCTGATTTTTTCGCCAACTCTACGCTGATCTCTTGAGCTTCGACGGTCACAAACTTCGCGCCCTGCAAGCGCCAAGCGGCAACCATACCGACTGAGCCAATACCGCTACCGAGATCTAAGACTCGCAGTGGGGCGGGTGCGCAGAGCGTGCCGTACCAAGCGGTGAGAAGGTCATCGGTTGAAAAGCGATGGCCTTCTTTGTATTGAAAGATTTTGTAGTGACCGCTGAGCGAATCGAAGCTTTGATCAACGGGAACAGAAGAAAACTCAGTCACACTTTCACCGGGCGCACGAGGGCCTGGAATAGCTGTGCCTTTCCAATGCGTTTTCAGTTCCGTTTTCGGATTAGTGACGGTGTCCGCCGCCATGATCGCGCGAACCGCCGCCAGGAGGACGTCTTCCACCGCCGCCACCTTCACGTGGGCCGCGATCATCACCGCCGCCAACTGGGCCGCCGGGCAGAAGTACTTTGCGTGACAGACGAATCTTGCCAGCACGGTCGATGTCGATGACTTTCACTTCGACTTCGTCGCCTTCTTTCATGTAGTCGAGCACGTTGTTCACGCGCTCATGAGCGATTTCAGAAACGTGCAAGAGGCCGTCTTGATTTGGTAACACACCGACGAAAGCGCCGAAATCGACGACTTTCTTGACGATGCCTTTATAGACTTTGCCCATTTCAACTTCTGCAGTCAGGCCGCGAATGATGTCGATCGCTTTTTGTGAAGCGGCTTGATCGCTTGAAGCGATATTGACCTTGCCGTCGTCATTGATATCGATCTTACAGCCGGTCTCAGCAATAATTGCCTTGATAACCTTGCCACCTGAACCGATGACGTCGCGAATCTTGTCGATTGGAACCTGAATCGTCGTGATCGACGGAGCATATTTCGAAAGAGTCGTGCGAGCGGTATCAATCGCTTTCGACATCTCACCGAGAATGTGCAATCGACCTTCGCGAGCTTGTGCGAGAGCGGTGCGCATAATTTGTTCGTCCACACCTTCGATTTTGATGTCCATCTGAATGCCGGTGATGCCGTCGCGAGTGCCTGCGACTTTGAAATCCATATCGCCTAAGTGATCTTCATCACCCAAGATGTCAGACAAGATCGCTACTTTTGCGCTTTCTTTGATCAGACCCATCGCGATGCCTGCGACTGGTTTTGGAAGCGGAATACCCGCGTCCATCATCGCCATTGAAGCTGAGCAGACGGAGCCCATCGATGAAGAGCCGTTACTTTCAAGCGTTTCGCAGACGATACGAATCGTATACGGAAACGCCTCATACTTAGGCGACATGGCTTTCACTGAACGTTCAGCTAAGGCGCCGTGACCGATTTCTCGGCGGCTCTGGCCACCCATGCGGCCAGTTTCGCCGACGCTGTAGGGTGGGAAGTTGTAGTGCAACATAAACTTGCGCATGGTGTTCTGGTAAAGGCTGTCGACGATTTGTTCGTCATCGCTCGTGCCGAGAGTGACCGCTGCTAAAACTTGAGTTTCACCGCGAGTGAAAAGCGCACTGCCGTGAGCACGCGGAAGAAGACCGGCTTCGACCGTAATCGGGCGAATGGTTTTCGAGTCGCGACCATCGATGCGAATTTTCTGGTCGAGAATCATCAAGCGCATGAGGTTGTACTGAAGTGTTTCGAATGCGCGCTTTGCATCGCCTTCGAGTTTCTTCGCTTGGTCTGGATCAGATTCTTTCAATGAGACTGGAACAACCGCAGCCACTGCCGCCGCTTTGGCTTCGTCAGCCAAGTCATAGCGAGCGCCTTTTTCTTTCGTACGAAGCGATTCAAGGATCTTTGCTTTTGCAGCGTCTTCAACCTTTTTCACGATAGCGGGATCAATCGCAGCAGGTGTGAATTCGCGTTTCGGTTTGCTGCCACAGGCTTTGCGCAGATCTTCAACGATTTTGACGACGCGTTGAATTTCGCGATGGCCGGTGAGTACCGCTTCTAAGATTTGATCTTCTGGAACTTCACGAGCGCCGCCTTCAACCATCATGATGGCTTTTGCAGTGCCAGCGATCAAAATTTCGAGATCGCTTTCGCCACTGTTCACTGAAGCCCAGCTTGGGTTGACGACAAGTTTGCCGTCAATACGGCCAACTCGACATGCTGCCGTTGGACCATTGAATGGAATGTCTGAAATATGAAGGGCTGCTGAAGCGCCGATGGCTGCTGCCATGTCAGCATCTGCAGTTGCGTCTAATGACAACACGGTCGCGACGATCTGAGTGTCGTAATAAAAACCTTCTGGAAACAATGGGCGAATGGGTCGGTCGATCATTCGAGCCGAAAGAGTCGCTTCTGAAGTCGGGCGACCTTCACGTTTGTGGAAGCTGCCTGGAATTTTACCCGCAGCGTAGAACTTTTCTGCAAATTCTACGGTGAGAGGGAAGAAGTCGACACCAGGCTTTGGCTCTTTTGAGCAACACACAGTGACGAGCACCATGGTTTCGCCATAAGTGACGAGCACTGAGGCATCAGCTTGTTTAGCCAATCGGCCGGTTTCGAGAGTGAGGGGCTTTCCGCCGAGTTCACAAGATACTTTTTGAATGTTCATTTTTGAGATCCTTATTGTTTATGAATTAAATTTATTGGAGCTGTGCACGGGCCCGGGCTTAAAGCGCGAATCCAAAACGCAAACTCCAGAGCGTTCTTATTTTACTTACGAAGTTCCAGCGTTTGAATGAGCTGGTTGTATCGTTTTGCGTCGCAGTTCTTTAAGTAAGTGAGTAAGCGGCGACGTTGGCCAACCAATTTCAGCAATCCGCGTTGTGAGTGAAAATCTTTTTTATGAGTTGTGAAGTGCTGATTGAGTTCGTTGATACGATTGGTGATGAGTGCGACCTGTACTTCAGGTGTTCCCGTGTTGCTGGCGGTGCCGCCGAGTTTTTTCACGGTGTCTGCGATCTTTGTTCTTTTGACTGTATTTTTTACCGACATTTTCGATTCAGTTCCTTTTTCTTTCTGCTTTTTATGAATGCTTCTTATTAAGCATTCTTACTTATTCTTGACTTTATTTATTTCGGGTAGAGGTAACACGGCTGAAGAGGCGCTGTAAAGGGAAGATTCGAGTCTAATCGCAACGGATTTGATCGGAAAATCGAGGACTTACCGCCGCTTAGAACGAGATTTCGTTTTTCGTCCCTTCAACACAGGGGTCAGGAAATCTTTAAGTTTTTCGATCACTTTTGTTTCGATTTGGCGCACCCGTTCGCGAGTGAGGTTGTATTGGTTGGCGACCTCTTGAAGTGTCTTCGGTTCTTCAGCCAAAATACGAGCATCGAGCACATTGAGTTCTTTGTCTTTCAGCGTTTTTCGAAATGCAGGCAGGCTATTTTCTAGAAGGCGAAGCAGTTGATTGCGCATCAGGGCGTCGTCAGCACTTTCGGTTTCATCGACGATAAAAGCTCCATGAGTTTCGGTTCCGCTTTCATCCCCCTTAATGGGCGCGTCGATCGAGACTTCGGCTCCCTGGCCGCCCAAGCGTTGCTGCATTTCGATCACATCTTTTTCACGAACATGGAGTCGATCGGCGAGAAGCTTTGGGCCCGCAAGCATGCCCTGAGCTTCAAGTCGCTCTTTCTCTCGGATCAAATGGTAGAAAAGTTTTTTCTGAGCTTGAGTGGTGCCGATTTTGACGAGTCTGAAATTATCGATGAGGTATTTCAAGATGTACGAACGAATCCACCAAGAGGCGTAGTAACCGAGGCGGGCTCCTTTGGTCGGGTCGAATTTCGAAACTGCTTTCATGAGGCCGATATTGCCTTCTTGAATGAGGTCAAGAACGTTCGAATACATCGAGCGGTATTCGAACGCGATTTTCACAACCAGTCTTAAATTGGCTGAAACGAGCATTTTTGCTGCAGCGAGGTCGCCGGTATCTCTCAACTTCACGGCATGTTGAAACTCTTCTTCAGGCGACATCAGAGGGTAGCGCTTCACTTCTTCCATGTACTGGCGAAGGGGATCAGAGATCGAAAGCGCACGGGTATGCTCGGGCTCTATCTCTGCGGGTAAGTTTTCTGCAGTTGCCTCTGGATCTGATTCCTCAGAGGCCTCTTCATCAGGCTCTTCTTCTGAAATAATCTCAGCATCTTCGATGTCATCTGACTCGGTGAGTCTTTCGCTTGGTGATGGGCGCAGCTCTTTTTTCTGCTGTTTGTTCTGCCCTTTGTTTTTGGGCGGCTTCTTGGGCGACATGAGCGATCAATGTAGCATATCTGCGGTGCGTTAAGATATTCTGAGATGGATGGGGCGGCGGCGAAAGCCACGGTCAAAAAAACAGTTTCGTAAGACGGTTTTTTCGAACGGGCTCACACTAGTTACAGAGCAACACCCTGAGTACCGAAGCCTTTCGGTAGGGGTCTGGGTGAAGGCGGGCACCCGCCATGAACGACCACGCGAAACGGGTATTTCTCATTTTCTCGAGCACATGCTTTTCAAAGGCACCGAAACTCGTAGTGCACTGGATATCGTGCGCGAGGTCGATCGAGTGGGTGGCGAGTTCAATGCTTTCACTTCACGCGAGTACACCTGTTTTCACATTCTCGTTTTAGATCGTGACGTCGGCCTTGCGGCTGATGTGCTTTCAGATGTTCTGCTCAATTCGACTTTCGATGCAGGCGAGTTTGAAACCGAGCGCAAGGTCATTCAACAAGAAATTGCGATAACAGAAGAAAATCCTGAAGAGCTTGCGACTGATTTATTTTTTGAGCGCCTATATGGGCGGCATGGGTTGGGACGGCAGATTTTAGGTTACGATGCGAGTGTTCGCCGACTGCGAAGAGCGGATTTGCTTCGTTACTACCGCAAGCACTATGTGCCTGAGCAAATCATCATTTCTGTTTCAGGCAGCGTTTCGCACGAAGCGCTGGTGCGCCGATTTCGCCCGCTGTTGGGCCAAGGCCGCTGGCCGGGTCGGCCTAAGAAACACCAGAGTCGGCGAAAATTGGGGCTTGTGCAGGCACCGCGTGTTCGTTCGGGCTTGTGGTGGGAGCGTCGCCCGTCTGAGCAATCGCACGTCATCTGGGGGGTTGAGACGGCCAAGTACACTTCGCGTGATCGATTTATTTGTTTACTGCTGAATTGTTATTTGGGTGTCGGGATGAGCTCGCTGCTTTTTCAAGAAATCCGCGAGAAAAAGGGCTTAGCCTATTCAGTGTATTCGTCGCTTTCAAGTTTTATTGATTCAGGAGTGCTCTCGGTTTATGCCGGCACGCACCCTGCGCAGATTTTTAATTGCATCAAACTGATTGAAGAGTGTGTGGCTCAGGTTTGTAAAACCTCATTGACCGAAGATGAACTAGCATCGGTTCGCGATAATTTGAAAGGCAGTTTGTTGCTCGGAGCGGATAACGTAGAAGCCCGCATGTCGAGCATTGCGAAAAATGAAATTATCTTTGGGCGCTATTACTCTATCGACGAAGTTTGCGACTTGATTGATGAGGTGACTCCGCAAGATATTCGGCGCGTGGCCCGTAAAATTTTTGGTCATGGAAAGAGATCGGTTTTGATTTTAGGCCCGAAGCCACCTCGGTCAGTGGTTAAGAAGGTGAAGGATTGGGCTGGGGACTGATTCCGCTGAGAATCAGCGTGATTAATACAAGACTGCACAAGAAAAAATAATAATTACAAAAAGCGAACTTTCCAAAATAAAAACTCATTCCATACGTGAAGCAACTCATGAGACCAGCCGTTTTTAAGAGCTGAGTCGGCTTTTTCATCAAAAGCCAGAGCAGAGATCCGATGAAGCCGAGGGCAGTAAAAGCTAAACTCAGGCACATCGAAGGTGAAAATCCTAACTCGTGTTTAATAAAAGCCAACAAGCTCAATGCATCAAATCGAATGGCAGCGCCGGTATGTTTTTGAATCGTTTGTGTAAAGAAAGCGGACCAATCAGCAAATGCGAACGGAGCTAAAATCAAAAGCGTAAAGAGTGCTATTGCTGCAATCCAGGAATAAGAAGTCTTTTTCGTGCGAGCTTGTGCGAGTAAGAGGTAAAGCGGAACAATCAGGCCATACTGCTTAGTGCTCGCAGCAAGGCCAAAAGCGATGCCAGAAAAGATCCATTTCTCGACGTCGAAAAAGTGAACCCCCCATGCGATCGCCATCAGAAGAATAGGGTCGATCCAGCTCTGCTCAATCACGAAATCTTGCATTGGAAAAAGAAGAAAAATTAAAACCCAGTATCGAGAATCGGAAATCGAGAACCTTTTTCGAGCGATTTTATAAAGAGCGAGAGTGGTCAAGGCGTTCGCCGCAACAAGTCCGAAGCGAATATCGTGAAATAAAATCTCAAAAGGGGCTAACCAAAAAAGAATGCCCGGAAAATAAACAAAACCCGGTGAATAACCGTAGGCGCCTTGATAGATATCTGGATAAACGGCTGAGTAGGGATTGTGGCCGGTTAGAAATACTCGTACCGCAATGCTGTTCGAATGCATGACATCAATAGAGGGGTGAGGGCTGATCAGTACAGTCGATATTTGCAGCAAAATGAGTAATCCACACAATATAAAAAACAAAATCTTTGGAATCACTTCTTTTTGAAGTTTCGGTTTTTTAAGAGAGTAAACACCGACAAGCATCAAAGCACCTAAGCTACTGAGCCACTGCCCGATTTGATGAAAATGCAAGAGTACGAGATTTTCTGGGTAGATGAGCTTTATTGAAAAAAAATGTAAGAGCGCAAATGCTGCCGTAAATAGGCCCAGGTGGGTGGATGTTTTCAGGGTATTCTTCGTTTTGATTGCGCTCCAAACCCAGACCAAAAAGAAGATAAATGAGAAGAGTACGTAGGGTTTGTAGAGCCCGCGCGAATTACAGAGAAGCCAACTCGTGAAGAGAATGAACAGTAAACCAGGCATCGAGACGAAGAACTCTCTCTATCTGGCCTGAGCTTGTCAACCGTGCTTCTTCAGGCTTCTTTTGCAAAGGGGCACAGGCCCAGGAATATACCCCGGTAATTTTCTCTTTCTCGCTTCTTCGCTCCAGGCGAGGCGTAGGGCTTTTTGTACCGATCCATCCCAATCGCGGTTGAGTTCTGCTTCTGTGATGTATTCTCGAAAAAAATCGCTCCAGTAAAACTGCTGATAGGGTTCTTTGGATTCCTTGAACCCCCCTTCGGCTTTAACAGCCCAAGCGAGGCTTCGGAAAGGGTCGTTGCGTAGTCCACCAATAGATTTTGGAAGTTCAGAAACCTTAAGCTGAACAGGGCGTGTTGCGCCTTTTGGCCAACGTTGCAGCCAGGTCCATTTTTTTTTGACGAGAAGCTCTTCAAAGTCCTCGTCTGTTAAATTCGAGAAATTGCCAACGACTTTAGCGAGCAGAAATTTGTATTCAAGATCGTAAAATGCGCGAGCAAGATGGTGGCCGTCAACAAGCCAGATTTGATTTCTAGGGCCAATTACGATTTTGGCGAGTTTGCCTTTGCCGTCGTCTCCTTTTAAAAAATATTTCAGAAGTTCGTCTTCGTCTCTTCTCTCAATTTTGTTTTCACGCGTGTGCACTTCAATCATGCCGACGTCAGATTGAGTCGGTCGAAGCTCGTCGAGTTCTATGCGGTAGATGGCTCGTGTCGAAATGTGATCTTCGTCTTCAATCGCTTTAGTCAAAGAGTCGTATTCTTTAAAAGAGGTGCCCCGTGTGGGGTCCGTCCAAGCGTAGACGACGGACGGATTGAGCATACTGAAAGAGAGCAGCATTCCCAGAATATGCAGATAGCGTAAAAGCACCAGTCTCTCTCCCTAGGAAGGGGTTCTAGGCCAGACAGGTGCTTCACGCAAGAGGTACGGTCTTCTCAATGACTTCTATGTAAAGAGCGGAACAATAACAATTAACGCATTGCGTTAATTGTTAATACCCACGTTTCTTTTTGCGAATGATCCAGAGGGCGACCACTGCAGCTCCGCCCACCAGAATGTACCAGAGCGTGTCGTCGTCTTTTGCTTTTTTAGGGTGTTCGTCACTAGCGCCCTTAGGAGTGACCGGAAAAACAGAATCCGGCGACATGCCTTCAGGAATTTTCGTTAGGCCAAAGAGGTTTTGATTGGCAGGGGCTGCATTCAGACCGCCCGCTTTACGAAACACACGAAGGGTTTTTGTGAGATTTTCAAAGTCGTTTACGTACTGCGTGTGTTTGTCTTTGTTGACTGAGTAAGTGAGCAACACACCGATGTCTTCTTTTACAGTCGCGAGGTAGCGCGTGTAGAAACCTGGAATTTCAGATTCGAGGTGCAGAGAATCGATCCAGGGGTGGCCGTTGACGTCAGCAGAGCGGGCGTACTTGGCTTCAGATTGTACGGATTTTCCGTCGATGCTTGTCCAACGCTTGGGTTGTTTCAAGTAATCGAGATACGCCTCGAGAGTGTCTTGCTCGCCTCTGAGTTTTGCAGCAAGAATAATGATGGCTTCACGTTTTTTAACAGCGTCGGTGTTCTGACAAACCCATTCAGCGCCTTCCAGCGAGCATTGCCATTTTGCAGGCAGCTCGAATTCAACGAATTGGTTTGCGAATTTTGCAGCATGGGCGAGTTTGTTGCTCCCCAAGAGCAGAAAAACACAGACTGTAATCTGGCTGATCATTTGAAAAGAGCGCTTCATGTTTTAATCTCCCCTAATATTGCACTTTATTGCAGTGGACGCTTAACGATAAAACCTTCTTCGATCCAAACTTCTTTGAAATATTCTTTCACACTCAGAACGGCTTCGCCTTCTTTAACGCTGGTGACTTTTGTGCGCGCGACAGCGTCTTTGGGTTGGCCTTGAGCATCAACGCGAAACACATCGAGAGTCTGGCCGACTTTTAGACCGGCTTCGCTTCCTTTACCGATTTTGATCATATTAAGGCGGTCATTGGCGCCGGTAACTTTAGCTTCAAACGTATAATCAACAAACCCTTGATTAGATTTGCCGTATTCTCCGGGATCTTGCCGTAGCGGGTTGTCTTGTTTGTCTTCTCCGCCCAAGCTGATTTGCGCAGCGAGTGCGATGAGCGTGCCTTTTGCAGCACTGAGCCCAGTCATGGCCGTTGCGCCTCGAAGAGAAAGTTCAAATGCGGGGGCAAATTTGTAGCCGAGCTCGCCCCCTACCCAAGTGAGTGAAGCATTTTTCGCTTCGCTGATAAACAGACCGCCTGTTCCGCTGCCTGGAGCTTGACCTGTGGGTCGAACTTTTGCGTCGTTTTCGAAAGACTTCATGCCGTAAATAGAAAGTCCGCCGGTGAGCCCGCTGGTAGTAGGTTCGGCGCGTAATCCGAGAAAATAGGGTAGATCGGGTGAGTAACCATCCGTGCGGTAACGGTAGCCGCCACCGATGTCACTGAAGAGCTGCCAGGTCTTGCTGTGGAGAAGTACCCAGTGCAAGAAAATGCCGCCGATGCCGTCGATCGAGCCGTCGCCGAGAAGTACATCACCGTTTGTTCGGGCTGTATCGTTGCTGTAAGCGGGAAGTTCCATTTGCGCTTGGGCATCAATCGCTGAACCGTCGCTCCATTCGACGAGACGAAAACCTGCGCCGAGTGCTTGATCACCAAATCCTAAGGTTGTGGTTTGCTTGGTCGTGATGTCGAGTTTGGTCATCGACCAATTGATTCGTCCGTAGAGGGTAATCTTGTCGGTGATTCCGTAAGCGATCAAACCATTGAAAATGACTTTGCTGAAACTCTGCAGCCCAATGGGTGTGACCGCATTTCCGCTGGTGTCATAGTTTTCAGAAGCTGAGTACAGGCCCAGTTCAGGGGCGAGTCTCCAGACCTCTTTGGGCGTCGCTTGATTCTTGAAGGGTTGCAGGTAGATGTCAGCATGCGCGGGTGTAATGAGAGCAGAAGCCAAAACGCATAGAGCGAACGGAATGGCAAACAAGTGGCGCATAATTACCTAAAGATTGCCACAGCTTGCCACAGAACCCCATTCTTTTTTTGTTTTCTCGTAGGCCCGGGCGGGGTAGCTTGGGCGCATGAGTCTTTATAAGCAAGCCATTGAATATCACACCATGGGGCGTAAGGGTAAAATCGAGGTCATTCCATCGAAGCCTGTCTCTTCGCAGCAGGATCTCTCGTTGGCCTATTCGCCAGGGGTCGCTGAACCCTGCCGAATGATCGCCGAGCAAGACGACCTCGTTTATGAATACACGATCAAGGGCAATTTGGTTGCTGTGGTCACGAACGGAACGGCGGTTTTGGGTTTAGGGGATATCGGACCCCATGCGTCAAAGCCTGTGATGGAAGGCAAAGGCATTCTCTTCAAAAAGTTCGCCGACATCGATGTGTTTGATATCGAGTTGAACGCTAAGAATCCCGAAGACGTCGTACGAGCTTGCGAAATGCTTGAGCCGACCTTTGGTGGAATCAATCTCGAAGACATTAAAGCTCCAGAATGTTTTTACATTGAGCAAGAGCTGAAGAAGAAGCTGAAGATCCCCGTTTTTCACGACGACCAACACGGTACAGCGGTGATCAGTGGCGCGGCTTTTTTGAATGCCATTGAGCTCGTGAATAAAAAAGCGGCAAACATGAAAGTGGTTTTCAGTGGGGGCGGGGCTGCTGCGATTGCTTGCGCTGAGCTTTACCTTCATTTGGGTGTGAAGCTCGAAAATATCATCATGTGTGATTCGAAGGGTGCGATTTACAAAGGCCGCAAAGACGGCATGAACCCTTATAAAGAAAAATTTGCGACAAGTGGACCCGCTCGCACTTTGGCCGATGCACTGAAGGGGGCTGACGCTTTCATCGGAGTTTCAGTTAAAGACTGCGTAACGCCTGAGATGGTCAAATCGATGGCGAAAGATCCGCTCGTGTTTGCGATGGCGAATCCGGATCCAGAAATTCTTCCAGAAGAGGTTTTGAAAGTTCGACCGGATGCAATCATGGCCACCGGTCGATCGGATTATCCGAACCAAGTGAACAACGTGCTTGGGTTTCCGTTCATTTTTCGTGGTGCGCTCGACACACGAGCCACTCAGATCAATGAAGAGATGAAGATGGCAGCTGTGAAAGCGCTCGCTGATCTTGCGAAAGAAGAAGTGCCTGAAAGCGTCTCGCGCGCTTATGGCGGTCAACGATTTAAATACGGAAAAGAATATCTGATTCCAAAACCTTTCGACCGTCGTGCTCTTTTGTGGGTCGCATCAGCCGTTGCAGAAGCAGCGATGAAGTCAGGCGTGGCTCGTAAGAAGCTCGATCTGAAGCAGTACCGAGACAGCCTCGAAACTTTATTGGGTTCGACTTACACGATCATGCGTGGAATCAAAAACCAAGTTCGCAAAGCCTGCGATGGCGATGGTTCACGTGTGACGATCGTGCTGCCAGAAGGTGAGCAGGTTAAAATTTTACGTGCAGCTGAAATCATTCGTGATGAGCAAATTGCAGAACCGGTTTTGCTCGGTGATGAAAAACGCATTCGCCAGCGCATCAAAGACAATGACCTTGAAAAAGCGCTCGAAGGAGTTCGTATCATTCATCCTTCACAAAGCGACCTGTATGAAACCTTCGCGCAGAAATTTTATGAGCTTCGCCAGCGCAAGGGCATGACGCTGACGATGGCGCTCTCACTGATGAGACAGCCGAATTACTTTGGTTCGATGATGGTTCATTTAGGTAAAGCCGATGGGTTATTAAGCGGTATTGCCCAAAGTTATCCTGACACGATTCGGCCCGCGATTCAGGTGATCGGAGCAGAGCCCGGTTCGAAACTAGCGGGTGTCTATATGATGATCACGAAGAAAAAAGTTTTTTGGTTCGCAGATACGACAGTGAATGTGGATCCAACCGCTGAAGACCTGGCTGATATCGCGATCCACACCGCTGCTTTTGCAAAACGTTTTTCTTCAGTTGAGCCCCGTGTGGCGATGCTTTCATTTTCGAATTTTGGTTCAACTCATCACGCTCAGGTTCAGAAAGTTCAAGAAGCGGTTGCGATTGCAAGACAGAAAGCTCCGCGCCTTGTCATTGACGGCGAGATGCAGGTCGATACCGCACTTGTGCCTGAAGTCGCTAAAGAGAGTTTTCCATTCAGTGCAATTCAGGGTGATGCGAATGTGTTGATCTTCCCTGATCTGCAATCTGGAAACATTGCTTACAAGCTCATGTCACGCATGGGTGGGTGTGATGCGATTGGCCCGATTCTGGTCGGCATGAATAAGCCTGTTCACGTTCTTCAGCGTGGGGGTGACGTCAACGACATCGTCAATATGGCCGCCATTACGGCGATGGAAGTTCAACTGAATCGAAAGAAAGGGGCTACCTGATTATGCCAAAAGCTCAAGCTGTGCTCACAGATAAAGCACCCAAACCGATCGGCCCTTATAGTCAAGCCATGCGTGCCGGTGATTTTCTTTTTTGTTCGGGTCAGATCGCACTCGATCCGTTGACCGGAAATCTCGCCGCAACCGATGTCGAAGGTCAGACGAAGCGTGTGATGGAAAATGCTAAAGCGGTGCTCGAGGCGGGCGGAGCGGCATTTAAGAATGTCGTTAAAACGACGATTTTTTTAAAATCGATGGCTGATTTTCCGAAAGTAAACGAAATCTACGGCACCTATTTTCAGGGGCTTGTTCCACCCGCTCGGTCGACTGTCGAAGTGGCTCGTCTGCCAAAAGACGTGCTCGTTGAAGTCGAAGTGACGGCGTACCTTCCATCCGCGTGAGAGCACAGTGACCACTCCGGAGCGTCGACGCAGAAAACTCAGTTTCTGGTTCGTCTTCACCGGTCTGGCAGGCGTACTGGTCGGTATTTTATCTCTCGGCTATCTTTCTGCGGGTTTGATTTATGACTACGAAGACACGGTCAGTCTCGAGCAATTGCCTGATGTTGATGTGATCGTTTGTCTCGCGGGGGGTAAAGGCCGCATCAACTCAGCTGCAGAGCTCTGGTACCGCTATTACGAGCAGATTTTAGGTTCACGTGTTTCTTCAAATGCAGATGCTGATACGCCTTTGAGTAAAACGCCTATTCTTTATTTATCTGGGCTGGGTCACAAAGCCGATTGGAATTCAGTCGCCAAGCAGATTAACCCACAAGTGGCCGCCGTTTTGCCCAAGCATGATGTAGTGCTCGAAAGTTTTAGCGGCAATACCGATGAAAATGCACAGTGGTTTGCGAAAGCGTTGCGAGATCATGGGTGGAAAAAAGTACTGCTCATTACCTCGACGTATCACATGAAGCGCGCTCGATTTATTTTAGAGCATGTTCTAAAGCCTTACGGTCCGATCGAAGTGGAGACGTGGTCGGTCCGACAGGATCCGTTTGCTCCGCACAAATGGCAGAAAGATCTGCAAGGGATTCAAGTTACGCTCACCGAGTTTTTCAAGTGGGTCATGTACCGCGTATTTTGGGAGCCAGGGGCGCCTTAAGCCTTTTCAAGGCTTCGCGAGCACAATGCCCTTGGTTCGAATTTCTTCGAATAGGGCTTTTAGCGCAGCAGCACGATGAGAAATCGAGTTTTTTTGTTCATTCGTCATTTCTGCCAAAGTTTTATTTGAACCCTTTGGAACGAAAACAGGATCATAACCAAATCCGTTTGATCCCCGTGGTTCTTCAGCGATCGTGCCTTCGAGTGTGCCTGTTGCTGATAGCAAAATGCCTTCTTCAACCAGTGCGAGAGTCGTGACAAAGCGGGCGGTTCGGCGCTCAGGCGAGACACCTTTCAATTCAATGAGAAGTTTGTTCACATTCGCAATGTCTTGCGATTCACCCGACTTAGGAATGGCGTAGCGGTGAGTGCGAATGCCAGGCTTGCCTTCAAGAGCTTGAACTTCAAGGCCTGTGTCGTCAGCCAGGCAAGGGTAGTGTGCGCCCATATTCGCTGTTCGTGCTTTAGCGACGGCGTTTTCAAGATACGTTTCGTATTTTTCAACCAGGCCAAGCTTGTCGGCGTTGCGAATCACTTCGTCTGCAGCGATCAATTCAAGATCGCCGTAAGGTCTCAAAAGAGCTTTGAACTCTTCGAGTTTGTCGCCGTTCGTAGATGCTAAAACAATCTTATTTGAGATGCGCATGGAGTTGTTTTAGCACAGGCGTTCGAATTTAGGCCAGAGCTCTAATTTTGTTTTGGTTATTGATAATTCAGCTGAAAACCCATCGAGGTCACATCTTGAATCTGGTTTGAAGTGATCAAGTTGGATTGGATGTAAGGAGCGAAAAGATCCTGAAAGAACCCTTGAAGGGCGAGGTTGTCGTTTGTTGTCGTTTGCTGACACTGCGTCGCATCATTGTAGCAATTCATGATGACGGTCATAGTGGAGTCACAGCCCCCCGCTGTTGCAGCGGTAAAGTCATTGTCCATTTTGACTACGAGTTGGTTGTGGCCTGCAATTGAATATTTACCGATCGAAGTTCCTGAGTCTGTCGAATTCACAGCGCCTGTTGCTGAAAGGGTTTCGTTCAGTGAGCAGTTGGTATTAAATGCTTCATCAGCAGTGCTTTCCATAGAATAAGTATTGTTTGAAACATTGTAGTTCACACCCATCGATGAAACATTTCCTGATGAGTCAGGTGCCGCCGCAGGATTAAAAAGTGCAGCACGGCCTTGGCTGCTGTCTACTTGAATTCCAATCGGGTTTGATAAAAGATTTGTTAAAAATGTCGGAACAGCACTGATGGGCATATTGTCTGTTGTGACTGGAGCAGAAACGTTTTTCAGTTGCACGTGTGCCGAATATTTTTGCGGAGCCATTTCATAAAAGTTCAAGACGATCGATGGAGGTGTGTTTTGAGTCCGATTACCGATTCTGCAACCGCTCATCACCCACGACATCAAGACCGCAAGAGTGCCGCACGTGAGGTAAGTGAGCCATGAACCTTCCGTGAGTACTTCGAACGTGCGCTGAAATTTTGTTCCCATTGAACGCATGCATGGAGGCCTCCTTGCCTCTTGTTATGCATTCGCATCGGCAGAGCTGAGACTGAACTCAATGGGCAGAAAATGCCTGTTCAGGTGAATGCGCTCCAGGTGCGTTTCGCGCCTCAAAACAAACCTGAGTGAATAGCATCGGTGCCGGATTGGCTCCCTCTCAGAAGTTGCGTCGCCTCAACTCGAATATAAGCCTGTTTTTGCGACGCATTACCGCGTTTTAATTGGCACTAAGCTTGCTCCATTACCCTAGCAGCAACGCAAGTTGCTCATACCTTGCCTGCCCAGAACACCCCTCGGTTGGATGGTCCAGCCGGGGGGAATTTTTTTGAATCTATCTCTACATTCAATTCAATATTTTATTACTCTTCTTTAACTTCAATCGGGATCGTGAATTGAATCGCTTCATGTGTAGATTGAAATGACGGAAAGGGGGCCGCGGCTTGAACAGAGCGCAAAACGGTTTGTTCAAGAGCCGAATTACCACTGGTGCGCACAATGCTCTTCGAAATCAGGCTTCCGTTGGGTGCAAGTTTGAGACGTACCCAAACTTCTCCGATTTCAGAATGGGTATTTTTTTCGAGCGAGGCTTGAACAAGTGCGCGCACTTTAAGCATGTAGGGTTGTAGCGGGGCACCCGCAAGACTTGGGCTTTCACTTGAGACAGCAGATGAGAGGGGTGGAGTGAGTGTCGTGGGTCGAGCGGTGTGAGGTGATTTTAAAGGGCGTGCGGGCTGTGTGCTCGACTCTAAGATGGGAACAGGTCGAGCCGTTGTGGAGTGTGGGGGACCTACTTTTTGTCGTGCAAACTGAATCGAGTCGAGCGTGAACTCAAGCGCCTCTTTATGGACTTTTGGATGATCCGACATGAAGGCGATGATGAAAAGACCCGCAGCCATATGAATGATAAACGAAACAGTGAATGCTTTCTTGTGTCGGTGTCGGCTCACGGAAGCCTCGCAAGTTCGTCAACACTTTTGCAGAGAAGGGGAGGGCTTTCGCGCATTTCTTTCTCAAGGGGTGATGCGCACTCTTTTGCATAGTGATGCCCGGGCAACACAATCGTGTCTGCTTGAAGTTTTTTGTATTTCTGCAGCGATTCGAACATTTGTTTGTTACTTCCGGTTTCAAGGTCAGTGCGCCCACAGTCGCGAATGAAGAGCGTGTCTCCTGAAAAGAGGTAACGCCTGAGCCCGCTTTCTTTTCCCTTCGCTTCTAAAAAATAAGAAGTGCCTCCGGCACTGTGGCCTGGAGTGTGATGGGCGACCGCGGTAAGTGAACCGACTTTGAGCCGAGCTCCGTCTTCAAAAGCGTGCACGGCTTTTTGAAAGAGAGCCGAAGATTCTTTTAATCGGAACGTGTCGGCCGAATGAACGTACACCGGAAGGTCAGGCCGAGATTCCAGAAGAGGCTCAACACCCGCAATGTGATCAAAATGTGTGTGTGTGAGCCAGATGGCTTTCAGGGTGTACGCGCCTTGGGCGAGCGCAGATTCGATGGGTTCTAAGTCTTCTTGGGGGTCGATCACTGCAGCTTGTTTCGTCTCCGCATCAAGAACGAGGTAAATGAAGTTGCGATAGTCGCCGATCTCAAACTGAGCAACGGGCTCATTTTCGCGGTATCCGGAGGCCTGAAATCCGCCTAAA
>Ga0206960_1054_pt1 | contig 30580 bp, 24 predicted proteins | sample Alteio_BWOrgHeat_29_FD_153255 | JGI IMG/M metagenome (GOLD analysis project Ga0206960, IMG submission 153255) | Enriched cells from forest soil in Barre Woods Harvard Forest LTER site, Petersham, Massachusetts, United States -... | ecosystem: Environmental > Terrestrial > Soil > Temperate forest >... | reverse complement strand
CTCTACCTTGCATCAACCCCAGAGAAAACACTTCTAACCCTTAAAAAAATGGGAATCATTCAGACTCTGGGCCAAGACCATCTATTTCCAGACCTTCAAAGCGCGAAACACGCCGCAGAGAAAGACCTATCACTCCAAAGTGCTTAGGCGGGCATTTGAGCTTCGTCAGCAAGCTCATCAGGCGAAACATTCAAATGAGCTCCGCGAATTTGAGCGTGTTTACGGTCCGTTGCAAAATGATGCTCAGCCATTCGAGCGAGACGCACAAAAGGCAAACCGATGATGAAATACATCGCAGCAGTCAATAAACCGATGCCGAAGTAATCATAATAAGTAGAAGCGAGCTGACCGTAAACTTTAGTGAGCTCAACCATTGTAATGACCGAAACCAGAGATGAGTCTTTCAAAAGTGAAATAAAATCGTTCGTCACCGGTGGAATCACAAGACGAATGGCTTGTGGCACAATAACGTATCTCAACGACTGAATACGAGAGAGACCCAAAGCAAAAGCAGCTTCCATCTGACTGCGTGGAACAGAAAATAAACCCGCTCGATAGTTTTCTGCTTCGTAGGCGGCATAGTTTAATCCTAAGCCAAGAACTGCTGCGACAAAGGGCGAAAACCGAATGCCGATATTTGGCAGACCGTAAAAAATTAAAAACAACTGAATCAAAAGTGGTGTACCACGTACGAGCTCAATATATGCGTTGCAAAGAAGTGAAATAGGCTTGGGTCCATACACCCGACCTAAAGCTAAGAACAAACCCAGTGAAACAGCGAGAATCATACCTAAAAGCGAAAGCTCAATCGTCACGACCGCGCCCTTCCCTAAGAGCGGTACGTATTCCCAATACTCAGCAAGTTTTTCTTTCCAATCGTGTTTTACTCCATGCGCTTTCAGGTAAGCATCAAACTCTGTGGGTTTAATTGTAGTCGCACGATGGTCGTCGAAGGCTTTCGCCATCATGTCATTCCAAAGGCCCCAACGATCGTAAATCTCGCGCAGTGTTCCCTGCACTCTCAGTTTGTGCAAAGCTGCATTGACTTTACCCTGAAGAGCCGTATCTGCTTTTCGAAATGCAATGCCATAACTCATCTCACCAATGGGCTGACCGGCATCTGATAGTTTGCGGTTGATCGCTGCACCATAATAGACAGCAATCGGCCAGTCCATCAGCACTGCATCGAGGCGACCATTCGCCAAGTCTTCGTAGCCATTGATCTGACCATCGTAACTACGAATGTCCATGCCCTTGTCTTTGAAGCGTTGAAGAATGCGCTCAGCAAGTGAGCCCTTCAAAGTTCCGACGACGCGTTTCTCTAAATCATCTAAGGTTTGAAATTCTGAGTGGCCTTTACGAACCGTCAACTGTTCATAAGTTTTGTAATAGGCATTCGAGAAAAGAACTTCTTGTTTGCGGTCGTCGGTGATCTCAAGACCATTGACGACGATGTCGTAATTTCCGCGATTGAGGCCCGGAACCAAACCATCCCACTGGTTTTGAACGAAGACTGATTTCATGCCGAGCTCTTTGGCTAGAGCCTCCACGAGATCGACTTCAAAACCGATGACTCGCTTGGGGTCGACGGGATCTTGAAAAACGTAAGGAGCACCACCCTCAGAGTCAGCGCCCCACTTCAATTCTGCAGGATCTGCATGCGCTAGCTGCGAGAGGATCAGGAACAAGCCAAAAAGCAACTTCGTCATTCTTTTACCTCACTAGTGCCTCACTAGAGTTGCAGAATTATGATAAATTCACCCCTCATGCAACGCATTTTAACGCTCCTGTTCATAGGGGCCGTAGTATTCATGGGTTGGGAAGCTTACGGTCTTTACCGAAGTATTTTTCCAAATATGGCTATCCTCTCGAGGGCTTATCCTATCGTTGTTTATAGAGGCCCCGACAAACCTTTTCGAGTTGAGCTCAAACGCAACCGCCCGACTCATTGGGTTTCATTGAATGACATCTCAAAGCAGGCACGAACGGCGGTCATTCTCAGTGAAGACGCCGCCTTCTATCAGCACCACGGTTACGACCCCGATGCCATTAAAGAAGCCCTCAAACACGACCTCGAGAAAAGATCTTTTGCACGAGGAGCAAGCACACTCACTCAACAAGTCGTTAAAAATGTTTTTCTCGAGCACGAAAAAAGACTCTGGAGAAAACTCAAAGAATTTATTCTCGCCGTGCGACTTGAAAAAGCTGTCGGAAAAGCACGAATTCTAGAGGTCTACTTCAACATTGCTGAATGGGGCGAAGGTGTTTTCGGCATTCAAGCGGCAGCCCGTTTTTACTTCAACAAACCGGCATCTGAACTCAATGCGAAAGAAGGAGCTTTTTTGGCGATGCTTTTGCCGAGCCCAAAACGCTATAGCCAATCTTTCAGACAGAAGCAGCTCACCCCATATGCTTACCGAACGATTCAAAACATCCTTGGAAAAATGGCAGCTGTAGGCGCTATCACAGATGAAGAGCGCCAAACACTTGCCGATCGCCCCTTGGCCTTTGAGGTCAAGCCGCCAGCCGAAGGTACCGAAGAGGATGATGAGGCAGAGACCAGCCCCGCCACGCCCGCCAACGGGGTTGATAATGAGGATCCAGACGAGCCTGAGACGGATATCAGCTCAGAATTCGACTCTAAGGTTGACCCTGGACCCAGAAATAGGTGAGAATTCAAGTATATGCCCCGAACGCGGCGCGGTACCCATTTTAACAATTCTATTGTCCGCCCAAAACGCTCAAAAAGGGCGTTAGTGGGGGCTTTGATTACTTTAAGCTTAGTAAGCTTCGGCGCTTATCGGGTCTTTCAACCCGGTAAACCCAGACTCTCGCAGATCCTTCACTTATCACCCACCCTCACCAAGGACTCTCTCGGTGTGTCCCTTCGCCATTCACTCGAAAGCACGAGCAATGAGTCTTTTCTTCCGGTGCATGTGGATCTACCGATCCGAAACAAATCGACACCCGTTATTTTGCAGTACTCGATCGACTCGCGCCTTCAAGTGGATATGGAAGCTTTGTTTCACACGTATCGTCCAGACTATGGTGCGTTCGTTGCACTCGATCCTGAAACCGGTCGCATTCTTTCATTGATCAGTTACTCGCACGCCAGTCCAGGAATCGGAAATCTCGCTTTAAAAGGCAATCTACCTTCAGCCTCAGTCTTTAAAGTTGTCACTGCTGCAGCGGCGATGGCTGGCGGAAAACTTTCACCTGAAAGCCTCATCGCAGTGAACGGTCAATACCACACGCTCTATCGAAGAAACGTGCTCAATCCACACAACAACCGATGGACTCGCTACATCAGCCTTCGTGAAGCTTTTGCAAAGTCAGTCAATACCGCCTTCGGTCGCATTGGCGCATTTTTTGTCGGCCCACAAGAAATGACTAAATACGCACTCGCTTTCGGCTTCAATCGCGCGATCGCGTCTGACTTGCCTTTCGAACAGGGCAGAGCTTCAATCACCGACGATGCTTGGAAACTTGCCGAAGCCGCCTCAGGCTACACTCAAGAAAACACAATGAGCCCACTGCAAGGCGCACTCATCGCTTCTGCGATCGCGAATGACGGAAAAATGATGGAACCTTACATGGTTCAATCCGTTTACACAGAAAAAGGTGAGAATCTTTATACCGTTCAACCCGAACTCGTCACCGTCTCCGTCGACTCTGCAACCGCACTCAAAGTTAGAGAACTGATGAGCGAAACAGTTCAACACGGAACTGCACGTGGCACTTTTCGTCCTTTCTTCAAACACAATCCTTTAGCAAGCAGTCTTGAAATCGGTGGAAAAACGGGATCACTCACGGGTCGCGATCCACGCGGAAAATATGATTGGTTCATCGGATACGCGCGAAGCAAGAGCGGAAAGAAAATCGCTTTTGCAGCCCTCACCATTCATAAAGAGTTTTGGCGCGTGAAGTCAGCTTATCTTGCTCGACGTGCAATCGAATCGTACTTCTCAGCTCCTGCAATTTACGTTTCTGCTATTAATAATAACTTCTAAATTTCTGCCAAATTTGCCCCACTTTTGACAAATCTGCCCTATCTCATTTCGAATGAGTTCTCTGCGCAGCACTACGCTTGCCTTAGCTCTGATGGCATAGGAAGTGCACTATTCAATAAAAACAGTTTTAGAAGGAGATAGAAATGAGAAATCAAAATCATCATATAAACAAACACGACTACAATGAGAGTCACGATAGAAGATATCGTCGTCATTCTAGAATGATGCATCAGCAGCCTTATCCTTATTATAATAATGAACGACACCATCATAATAGTGATTTTGCCCACCAACACCGTCCTTATTCTACTTTTGACCTGCGCACCCCTTACGACGAGGACACTGCAGCCGCTGTAAATGCAATGGACAATGAGGGCCCGCGCCAACACGAATCGCAAGATCTACGGCGCTATGGCAACACCTATGAGAATCACGCAGGCAAAGGGCCGAGAGGCTATGTTCGATCAGACGAACGAATTAAAGAAGACGTCAGTGATGCTCTTTTCCATGATCCAGATGTCGATGCAACAAATGTCGAAGTTAAAGTTAAAGATGCTGAAGTCACTCTGACAGGTTCGGTTGTCAGTCGACTGATGAAGAGAAAAGCCGAAGACTGTATTGAAAATATTTCTGGGGTTCGAGAAATCAGCAACCAGATAAGAGTGAGATCTTCAACAGAACCTCAGACAACTCGTATTGAACCCACTACTGATAAAGGAGGAAGCTATCAAAAAACGCCGATTAAAACTGTGATCAATTAATAAATCGTACCAATAATCATAAATTAAAAAGAGGGCAATCATTATGAATAATGTAAACAAAGAACAACAAGGCCAAGGAACCCGAACACCGAACGATAATACACAAACGGATTGGAATCGTGTTCGAGGAAAAATCAAACAACGTTGGGCAAAACTTTCTGATGACGATATTGATTATTTCAATGGGAAACTCGATGCCATAGCAGGAAAGTTACAAGAAAAATACGGCTATAGCCGTGACGAAGCCGAACAAGAACTGGCCAGCTTTAAAAAGACTCTGCACTAATCACTGTGCAGTGACTAAATTAAACCCAGAGGAAAACCTCACTTTCGTGTCGCGGTTCTCCTCTGGGTTTAATAAGTTCAATAAACTCGAACAATCATATACTCACGCTCAAGAACAGTAAGATCACGTTGATCCCAGGCTTCTTTCCAGAGAGGTTTTCCGCTCGGTGACGAACCACGAGTGCGCCAACGCCGCCAAGGCAATGCAACATACCTCACATAAGGTTTTTCTTTTTTCATGAAAGCTTTAAAATTTTCAGTCGACTCCCCAGACGGCACCAAAATCACTGCTTTTTCTTCTACAGCTTGTTTTAGAAGCTCAGGAGTATGAAGAGACTGAACACGCTCACCGATCCAAAAACTCAGCATTCCCCACTCGCTCCAAATATTTCTCTGAAGGTTATAATAGGTTAGCTCTGAATGATCCCCTCGTGATCGAATTTCATCTCGATACTTTCGTAGGTCGCGAATTTCACGTTCACCCAAAACAGCAATCAAAACCCCTATGGCTAAATAAAGAAAAGCAGAGCTCCAGGCGAGTTTAATTCCATCAGCACTCCGTTTGTGAATGCCTCCCATAAATAAAAAATAAAGTGAAGTAAGTGAAAGTAACCAAATCAGCGCGACTAACCAAGCCGGCCACCAATCCGGCATCGGGCGAAAGTGCATCCAAAGAGCAGTGACAAAACTTGGAACTAGAAGAAAAAGCAGAAAACTCAAGCTCCAGGCCATACGATATATTTTAGGCCAAACTCCTCCTGCGCTCGCCATCAGAACCGAAAGCCAAAGTATAACCCCAGAAATGACGGGCAAGTTGTAATTCTCAAAACGGTAAGGATGCCAGATAAAAAAAGCTACACTCGGAACCAGCGCACAAAGCCCGAGTAAGACAGGTTCACGAAAAGCAGTTTGCTTCCAATTCGCTTTTATTTTGAAAATAAAATGAAAATAAGCCGCGCACGCTGCAAAGAGCCAAGGAAATAAGTAAAACCCTAATGTAGATTCCATTGCGATCGACCAACGCTGGCCACTCGTCGATTTTTCAAGGGTCTCACGGCGCACATAATATTTAATGAGGTTATCGTGATCCAAAAGCAACGCCGGCAAGTAGCCTAAGAGACACGTCAGCACCCCAACTGTGACACCTAACCATGCTTGCTGATTTTTCAATCGACGGATGAGTTGGCCATCAACCGCCCAAAATAAAACTCCGGTCACGCCTAGAAAGACACTGTGCAAAGGAGATTTTACCCAACCGAGAATTCCTGCTGTTATCCAAAACCGTAAAGCACGTGCATCCGTTTTTGTTGTGCTGAGAAAATAGAGACCGATTGCAAAGATAGAGGCGAGTTCAACCTCCATTTGGCTAGCAGAAGCGTGCGAATAGATTCCAAGATTGAGGGCGAACCAAGAACCCGAGAAGACTGCAGCACCTTTCCAATGCGGTTTATAGCGATTCACAAGAGCTGCCACCGACAAAGCCCCAGCAAGAATCAAAAGATAATTCATGTAAATGGTAGTCCAGGTGCAAAGACCGAAAAGCATCATCCCCAATCGCAGGGCAATATAATGAAAGGGGCCCTTATAGTAGTCAGGAACATCATGCAACGTTTGAACAAACCATCGCCCTGCTTTTGCCATCTCTAAAGCCTGCGAGGCATAAACTTTTTCATCGCCCGCTGTGCGAAGCAATCGAAAGCCTAGAACGGGTAAGTAAGCAACACTGATCAACCCTATAAGGTGCAAAATCTCTTTTGATGTCAGACCCCAAAAACCTGAAATTTTCTTCATTGCGGCCCTTCGCTTTTTTCGATGGTGAATCCGTAAGCTTTAGCCAGAATGGAGTGACCTACGGCATAATCAACAGTTCTATAAACCCTTACTCCCCCAGAAGGACACTGAACTTGAGAATTCGTTTTCCAATAAGAGGTGTGAGATAAAAATTTTAACGCTTCCATAACTCTGGAGTCAGGTGATTGCACCGACTCAAAACGACATCCCCAAGCAGCGATCATCTCTGAGAGCTTTTGTTTTGATAAGTGATCTCGCGAGTCGTCTTTTATAAAAAGAAAACTAAATTTTGATTCTCGCACTTTCCCTTGAACGATGGGTTGAAGGTAGTTTTCTGAGAACTGTAATGTAAAAAAAACTGCAACCACTACAAAATAAAAACTCAGCACCGAGCGCGGGTAACGGGCGAGTGCTAAACTCAGGGCCAAGGCAGCCACGACCTCAGGTAACTCAAAGTAACGAGGAGTTGGCTTAATCATCAAAATCCCTACTCCAATGCATAAATAAAAGAAGAAAAGCGTAAAGGGCTTGAACTTTTCACTCCAGAAGGCTTTTCTCTGAAGTCTAAATAAAACCAAGCCAGGCAAGAGTGTTAATCCAAAAAGAATCGATTTTTGGAGTCCGCCCACCGAGAAAAGAACAGACCAATGACCTTCTAGAAAAATCAGTGTTAAAAAAATAAATGGAATCGAAATCACTCCTGTTGTGATCATGGCCCACTGACGAAGCTTTGCGGTTCCCCAAACTCTTCCTGCTCCAAAAAAAAGAGCTAAAACGCAGGCACCGGCACCGGCTGCCAAGATGAGAGCTTTGTCACGCTCGGGCACTAGAAACGCAATTCGCAAGAAGAAGGGCGATAAAACGGCCCCTAACGCCAAGAGCATCACACGAGTATCACGTACGAGCGGTATACCCAACACAAGGGGCACTAAAGCAGCGGCTAAACTCGGCGTCAGAAAGAGCACATGTGAGGTTACGCCGAAAAAAACAGCTAGGGCCACAAAAAATAACGACACCTTTCTGTTTGAAGAAATGTTTATCAACCGCGAAAGACCGAATAATAAAAGTCCGAAACAAAATACATGGAAGGTATTGATCTCGACTGCAAATCGATGATTCAGTACAAGACCGAGTAAAAATGAACTGGTAAAAAAGAAGAGATCTCCCGCACGCTTCTCACCCCAAATCACCAGAGCTTTGCGAATCAAAATGAATCCGGTGAAAACATACGCAAGGCTGACACCTCGAAAAATCCAGACTTCTGTTCCAAAAAGTTTGAAGGCAGCGGCGATCGGATACAGATTCCACGGCACTGTGTAAGCACTCTGACCTTGCAGAGGCCAGAACCCAGGTTCAAATGCAATGCGATAGGCTTCGTTCGCAGCCCAGGCTTCATCAAAATGAAGACCCGGTGCTTGCCCCAGAGCTACACCGTGCACGACCCAGAAAATCAAAATGCCGAAAAAAACGAGCAAGTGCTCTTAACTCCTTTTTGAACTCAACTTGGCTTTCTGGCGCTTTGGGCAAAACCCTGGGCGCGGGCCGATTTTCGGAAACTGACGACAGACCTCTGGTCTACGATCATAAACGGTACAGAGTCGATTTTCGTCTAAAAAGAGACAATCTCGACCGCCACGAATCTGTGACAAAATAAAAATCTGGGTTTTAGAACTAAACGCTTGAATGACCTTTTCTGACTCTAACCGTCGCGCGAGTTTTTTGAGCGAAACAGATGCTTCTTCTTCAGTCGTCAGCCCGAGTCGAATCAGATCGTTTGCACTCACCTCAACAGGTAACGTACAGCAACCCGACCAGCACCCCGCACAATCCCCGCGTTCATATTTTCTCCACGTCGACGGTCGCTGAGGATCACCTACGGGACCTGTTCCAGAAAATGACATTCAGTCATTGGATCTACAGGTCGGGCCCTTGAAATGGCAACGTTTTTTGCAGCTCTACTGCACTGCACCCTGAACCTTGCGGAATACCCAAAGCCCATGTAAGGTTTCAATTCTAAAGGATTTTATGAGTGCCTCCCTTCAAATTCAAAAAGGTTCGATCCTGATTTACCGGGTATTCGACATCGCCGAAGAGATTCAACTTTCGAAGCTTGAAGGCTTGCTCGCACAACAGCCCCAGCAATCGCCTTCGCGAATGAAGCTGACACGCCCTCTCAGACAAGCACTTGTGATTCGGAATCCACCACTTCGTATTACTCTCGGAGAAGCTGAGTTCAAACTCGGGCCTCACGCCATCAAAGCCGATCTTTCGGTCACCGTCTGGGATTACGGTGTTCTCAGCATTTTATTTCAAATTCCAATTGTGCCAGGCACGCCTTGGAATCAGCTCCTTGAACTTTCGCATTTCATCACAGGCGACGCACCTGGAGTTGAAGAGCTTGAAAATCTCGCACGACAGAAGTCGCGCGACATCTCAAAACTCATTGAACCTGCACTTGAACGGCCCCATGAATGGGATGTTTACGAAGATTATACGGTCTTCTTTTTTGAAAAAATCTCAGGCATCAATTCACCTAATGAACTCGCCGAGAAAGTAGATATTCCAGCTCTCATTTTAGGTGAGCCCTTTGAAGCACTCTCTCAAAAATCACGAGAGCCCATTCTAGAGAGCACCTTTCAATACTCTCAAACGGATCTCGCTGTTATTGACTGGAATGCGGCTGTCGTTGTCGAACCGAGCGGCTTACGTGACGTGCCCGACGTGCTTGAATTTGCACTCACCCATCAAATGGAAGTTCGTTATTACGATGACCTTCTCGACAAACGCCTGGGCGAGCTTTACGACGCCATTGAGCAGAAAAGAAAAAATATTTTTGGCAGTCGATTCTTAAAATTATCACACGAGGCCAACACTCGCTATATTGAGTTCTCAGAATTCATCGAACGAGTGGACAACTCTCTAAAAGTCGTCGGTGATTTTTACCTTGCGACTATTTTTCGCGCGGTAACCAAAAGATTCCGCCTGTATGACTGGGAATCGAGCATCAAACACAAAATGAAGCTGCTCGCTCAGGTCTCTGAACTGCTTCAAGGCGAAGTGAATGTGCAGCGCAGCTTTCTTTTAGAAATCATTGTGGTGCTCTTGATTGCGTTCGAATTGATTTCAGCCATAGTAAAGACGATGTGAGGCACCTATGAAGTACGCTGACATCGATTGGCTCGCGAACGGAAACCCGGTCTCTAAGCGCTTTCAAGATGTTTATTTTTCACAAGCCGGCGGAATCGAAGAAACTCAGCATGTTTTTCATCAAGGCAATGATCTTCCACTGCGCTGGAGCGAAGGCCCTGAGTTTAAAATCGGAGAACTCGGGTTCGGATCAGGTTTGTCTTTTTTCACGACGGTAAAAAAATTTCGTGAAACCGCTAAGCCAGGCTCGCGACTTCACTACTTAAGCTTTGAAATCGAACCCTGGTCTGTTGACGACCTGAAACGTTTTCATGCCAATCACGGTTGGCTTGACCCCGATCTCAAACATTTTATTCAAAACTTTCCACCCTTGATCGAAGGCATTCATGTCATTCGCTGGAATGACGTCTCGCTTACTCTTGTATTGGGTGATGCTCGAGAGCAAATCAAAACCCTGCGCTGGCCTGCGGGTGCGGTCGGCATTCAAGCCTGGTTTCTGCATGGATTTGCTCCCGGTAAAAATCCAGAACTTTGGGAGCGGCCTCTTTTTGAAGAACTTGCAAGACTTTCGGCCGAGCACTGCACGTTCTCGACTTTCACCGTATCGAGCTCAGTTCGAGGCAACTTAGAATCCGCCGGCTTTGAAGCCAACCTCGTCGCAGGTTTCAGTCGTAAGCGAGAAATGCTTCGCGGCAAACTTCTCAAGTCTCGACCCGACTCTTACCATCCCGCTTTACCACGTCGAATGCCAAAAGCCCCCATTCGTTCAGCCGTGATCATCGGCGGTGGCCTAGCGGGTTGTGCCACTGCCTATGAACTCACTCGTGCTGGAATCCACGTCACACTCATCGAGAGAAATGCGAAAATCGCACAAGAGACCTCCGGAAATCCTGCGGGGCTCGTCATGCCTTTTCTTGCACAAGAACCCGATCCGAAATGCCTCTGGGCCTTGAGGTCAGTCCTTGCTGTCACTAAGCAGATTTCTCAGTGGCCAGACCTTCGAGCTAAATCAGGAGTTTTAGAACTTCTCACATCAGAAGCGGAGCGAGATCGTATTCAAGAAGCCATTAAGCGACTCGATTTGCCTTCGAACTGGGCTGCGATTCGTTCTGAATCTGAAGTACAAACCCGTTCAGGCCTCGGTGAATCATTAAAAGCCCCTTTCGGTGCGGTTGATTTCTCTCTAGGCCTTCGGGTTTCTCCGGTTCAATTGTGTGAAAAATACCTCGCTGAAAAGTCTCGGCTTGAAGTCAAAACTTCAACTGAAGCTTTGCGTTTTGAATTCAATGCAGGTGAATGGCAAGTCTTTGATTCAAAGAACCAGAAAATTGCAAACGCTCAAAGCCTGATTCTCGCCAATTCTACAGACGCCACTGCTTTTGCCCAGTCAAGTGAACTTCCTCTCGTTTCGGTTCGTGGTCAAATGGCGCAAATGCACGCACCTGAGAATATCGGCGAACTTCGCTGTGCACTGGTTGCTGAGCATTCTCTTATTCCACTCAGTGAAAACGAGTGGTGGATTGGTGCAACGTACGAGCGCCTATCCACTGATCATGCACTTCGTGAAACTGAGAGCCTCAACATGAAAGAATCTTTTTCACAGTGGGTTCCCTCTCTGCATTCAAGTCAGGCCCCCACAGGTGGGCGCGTGAGCTTTCGAACGTATAGCCCTGATGCAATGCCTTTGGTTGGAGCGTTGCCAAACACGCCTCTTTTTAACGAGCAGTTTCGTGATTGGCACAAAGGCCATCCGTGGACCCATTACACTGAGGGCAACATGCTTCCGCAGGCCTGGTGTTCTCTTGCTCATGGCTCTCGTGGCATCGCCACGACTCTCTTAGCAGCTCGAGTGTTGAAAGCTGAATTGACAGGCGAACTTTACCCTGTCGAATCAAGAGTCTTAGACGCGCTTCACCCCGCTCGATTTCAGATTCGAAAATTACAGAAAAACCAGATAGAAAAAACGACATGAGCCTTCGAGAAGTCAGTCGACAGCGTTCTCAAGACGGCACGATGAAGGTGCTTTTTGAACTCGTCGATGGTGCGCGTGTGGAATCGGTGTTGCTTCACCGCCAGAGAAAAACAGCAAAACCTGCTTCTGATGCTTTTGAAACGGATCGACTGACTCTCTGTCTCTCGAGCCAAGTGGGTTGTGCAATGGGGTGTTCATTCTGCCTAACAGGAAAACGGGGCTTAACCCGTAATCTCACATGCGATGAAATACTTTCTCAGGTCGAGACTCTCGAAAAAGAATTTACGATTACCAATCTTGTTTTTATGGGAATGGGTGAACCCCTTCAAAATTTTGATGCTGTCACCGGTGCTATTCAAAAACTTTTGAATCGTCATCACCGACCTTTCTCAAAAAGAAAGATCTTGGTCAGCACCAGTGGATGGGTGCCCGCAATCGATAAACTCGCTCAAACCACACCTGTGAGACTCGCGCTTTCTCTCAGTGCCCCTGAAGATGCGCTTAGAACTTCTCTGATGCCCATTAACAGAAAGTGGTCAGTCGACGAATTGCTTGCCGCCGGTGAACGCTACGCGACAATTTCAAAAATGCCCGTCATGCTCGAATATGTTTTAATTGCAGGAGTGAATGATCAGCCCGAACATGCTGAAGCGCTTTATCAGAAAACTCAGGGACGGCCCTTTCAGGTCAACTTGATTCCGTTTAATGAATTTAGTGAAAGTGACTTCAAACGCCCTGCATTTGCTGACGTTAAACGCTTTCAACACTCTCTCGTCAGCCGCGGTGTAACAGCGACCTGGAGATCTTCGGGTGGGCCTGATATTTTAGCGGCGTGTGGGCAATTGGCTGCACAGCTTTAAGTAGACGAACTCTGTATCGATGATCGCGTTGGCTTTTCTGATGCTCGCTTGATTCATTTTTTTAATCTAAAAAATAATATCAAAAGTAACATAACGAAGAGGCATGTAGCCCTGAGCACGACTTGTAATCGCGATCGTTTCTATTCCAAGAAAAACAACGGTCCAGAAATGCACCGTAATGCCTGGACCCAGTTCACCATGATTACGATGTGCGAGATAGCCAAGGTAAGCGCCCGCTACAGCTGCAGTTGGACGCCCTGGAGCTGAATGAGAAAATGCAAAAGCCAAAGTACTCATTGTGATCGAAAAAAATGGAGAAGGCACAAGTTCGTACATTTCGTTCTGCAAAAAACCACGATAAAACATTTCTTCGGGCGCGCCACTCCCGAAAGGCTGGGCTATCTGGTAATTGAAAGCAAGAAGCTGATTCGAAAACCCTGTCATGGGCTGCAGTGGAGTAATGCCCCCTCCTCGAGCTGTCATCACATAGTCACGATAAGTAAAACCTGCGAGCAAGGTAAGCGGAATAAATACCCAAGGATTCGTTAGATTTTTTTTACGAAAGGGCGAAAGAAAAAGATCTTTGGTCGAAGAAGAATCGATGCCTTGGCCGATCTCCGTCGAGCCGGCCGCTTCACGATAAGCATTATAAACATTGACGAGATGGTATTTAATCCCAAATTCCTGAAGAAGGTCAGCGGTCCCAGCCTTTGTATTATCAACTTTGTGGGTATCAAGATCGACTGAGCTTGAAGTAACAGTCTTTGTTTCGCAGGTTTTTTTCCCGTTTACGATCGTACAAACCTGTTTCCTTGATCGACCGAAAATGGTTGATCCTGTTTCGACTTGAAGATCTTCAGGAACTCCATCAAGCGTCATCGGTGCCAAACGCGACATGGCATACCCGGCTCCGAAAGTACCGCCCTCAAGCGCAGTCTGTGTCGCCCCTAAGAGAGGATGTCCAAGTAGATACTGCCCCCCACCAGGCACAACCGTATTGAACCAACCCACAACGTGATAGCTCACTGCGAAAGCTTCAGCAGACACAAGTGTACTAGCGAAGCAGACCCCAAAAACACATGAACGAAAAAGTAAAGACGTTCTCTTGTTGTTTTTTTTACTCTGATTATTATTTGTTTTTTCCATGTTGACGATTTTGCCAAACTAACATGGTAGGTTTTAATTCCGAACAAAATTCAAGACAAACGATTATAATAATTGGACTAACTGAGAACTGACTTCATGCATCTAACCTGAAAGTAAATTGAAGGGTTTGCTCAAAAGCATGAAAATGCTAGATTCCCTTCATGCCCCATTTCGAACACCAAGGTGTCCATTTTATCCAGCTGAAAGGCTCACCGACTGAGCGAGCACACCAACACGGCCTCCTCTTAAAAAAACAAATCGCTCAAGGCGTGGTGCCGATTATTGCTCAGCGCAATCAATGGATGATCAAGCGCGGGCCAGGTCTTGTTCGATTCCCCGCCGTTCATCGACCCTTCATTTTGTTTTACGAAAAAATATTTATCAACTGGCTGAAACGGCACCTTCCGAAAAAACAAATCGAGTTACTTGAAGCCCTGGGTGAATCAAGCGGTCTTTCTGCGACTCCATTTTATCATGGTTTATTTCAGCCCGACGGGCTGCTTTTACTCGCCCGCTTTTCGACGATGAAATACTTGCTTAAACAATACCCCAATCCGCGATCGTTTGGATGTAGCAGCGCAATTGTTCCTCCAAGCTGGGCCACGCATGGACGCCTGCTACATTCTCGCAATATGGATTATCCGATAGTCGGCCCATGGGAACCCTACACCACAGTCGCTTTTCACGAGCCCGAAGGTACCAATGAAATTCCTCATGTGGCTATCTCTTCGGCTGGCGTTCATACCGCTGGCCTCACGAGCGTCAATCGCGAAGGCCTAACCCTCGCTATGCATGCGCACTTCTCAAGAAGGTTTTCACTAAACGGAGTACCCGGAACTGTTATTGGCGATGAAATTATTTCTCACGCACATAATCTTAATGAAGCAATCGATATTGCTAAAAAAATGAAGCCCACCACAAACTGGGCCTTTGCGGTTTCAAGCGCGAAAGAAAAATCAGGAATCATTTTAGAAATTTCTCCAGATCAAGTTCAAGTCAGACATGCTGATGATCTTCCTCTGACCCACACAAACTTCTTTCAAAACCGAGAACTTTTTGAAGACGAAGCGTTGATCTGCGGAGCCGAAGCAGAAGACCTTGAAAACCGACTCTGCCGCATGCGCGAGACACTCGCACCTCTAAAGGGCCAAATTACTCCTGAACTGCTTTGCTCACTGATGGGCAATGCGGTTGACCCGTCTTCTGGAATTGAACGTGTACTCGGCAATACACTCAGCGTGATCACCACTGTGAAATCAGTCGTCATGGAACCCGAAAGCCAAACCCTTTGGATTTCAAAACGAAAAGAATCGCCTACCGGACTTGGGCCGTATCTTAAAGTAAAACTCGATGGGTTTTGGAACAAACCATCGATCGAAGGTGAAGTTCCAGGCTACTCACCTCAAGATGCGAGACTTGTTCCCGCTCTTCAAGAGTATAGAAAAGCCTACCGAGCTTGGCATATCGAAAATCATAAACCTGATTTTGAAAATACAGCCTACACTCATGCTCGCCGTGCAGCTGAACTGTACCCGCTCGATGGCCACCTCTGGGTGGTGGCTGGAATTTTAGCTTTTAAAACACAGAATTTTAACGACGCGCTCACTTTGTTTGAAAAAGCACAGCCGCTAAAAATTTCTAACCACCTTCAATCATTGTGCTGGCTCTTTACCGCTCGATGCTACGATTTATCAGACCGACGTAACGAAGCTAAAGCTCTATACGGACAATGGAAAAAAGCCGAAGAGCCTCGAATCAGAAAGGCCCTCAAAAAAGGGCTTTTTAGAAAATACAACGCACATAAAACCCACGAAATGGGCTTGGATTTGCAGTTTCCGGATGCGCTTCAGTATTAATTCAAATGTCTCGCCTGGCGTGCAGGCAATACAGAAACTGACTGAGACGTCACAAGGCCTGACACTAAAGAACCCCCACTCGCTTCTAACAAAAACTTAGGTGGATCTCGCCTCACTGCTCCGAAAGCGTAGTCTTGAAGCAATGCTTCACTCGCCTCTACTGCAGCAATACCAGCCCTATCGACTAAAAATCGAAACACCGACTCGACTAATGCCGGTAAAGCAATGCCGAAAGACTGCGCGTGGCGCACGGCCATAAACTCAGTCAGTTCATAGAAACCCCAGAAAAAAGACTGACGGGAATGCTGCTTCCACGCCCACTCTGAAATAAGCTTGAACGCATTTTTGAAATTACCGCTATTGGCAATCAGATCCAAATATTTTGAAAATCGAGCTATAGATTGCAACTCTTCAAAGCTCATCACCTTAGTTCGAAGCACGCGGTAGGGCGGATTTTCATCATAAACCATTGCCCACTCTGCATCATGACGAACAATCGGTGTGCCTCGTAGGCGCTTCAAAATACCGACTTGAATTTCATGAGGTACGAGCCTCGCCAGTGCATCAAATCCTTTCGCAAAACTTTCGAGCGGTTCACCCGGTAATCCTGCGATCAAGTCGGCGTGCAAGTGCACGCCCGTTTGAGATCTCAGATACTTAAAGTTTTCCTCGATTTTCGTATAATTCTGACGGCGGCTCACACGCGCGGCAGTCTCGACACTCCAGGTCTGAACACCGATTTCAAATTGCAGGCTGCCGAACGGGAACTTCTCAATCAGAGCCTTCAAGCCATCGGGTAATCGATCGGGTACCATCTCAAAGTGTAAAAATAACCCCAAATGCATTCGTTCTAAGAAAAATTGTAAAATCCCAGTGCTAATTGCAGGGCTCAGATTAAATGTTCGGTCGACGAATTTAAACTGACGCGCACCACGCGTAATCAAAGCATCCATTTCTTTTAGAAATCGACTTAATTCAAAATTTCTTACTTTTTCATCGAGTGAAGACAAACAGTACTCGCATTTGTAGGGACAACCCCGTGACGCTTCGACATACAACACACGGTGCTTCAGGTCTTCATCGGTGTATTCACTGTAAGGCAAAACGAGTTGATTCAAATCAGGAAGGGGTCCTTTAATAATCTTCAAGGGTGCCTGCTCGCCTGCCAGAATTTTCTGACAGAGCTCTCGAAATAGAAAGTCACTCTCACCCTGAATGACATAATCCGCTTGCTGACAAATGGTTTGAATCTCGGTTTCGTAACTCACCTCTGGACCCCCGAGCACAATCTTGATCTCAGGAGCGATGCGTTTCAGAATCGAAACCAATTCTCGAGACTGCACAGCATTCCAAATATAGACGCCAATACCTACGATGCGCGGGTTCAAGGCTACGATTTTTTCGGCCACTTCCATTGGGTTTTGCTGCAAGGTAAATTCTAAGAGCCGAGTTCGAGGCTTAAGTTCAGCTAAATTGGCATACAAATAACGCAAACCGAATGAAGCGTGAATGTAGCGAGAATTGAAAGTGGTGAGAACAACTAGCGTTTCCAAAGCCCCTCACGCTCAACGAGTTGAAAGACCTCGTCCAAGATCGCGACGGCTTGATCGACTGTGCCTTCATCGATCGTCATAGCGGGCTGAATACGAAAGCTTGCAGCATAGGCCATCGTCAATAGCCCACGCTTTAAGCATTCATCAAAAACTCGATTCGTTACAGTCCGAGGTAAAGGTTCTTTCGTCTTCTTATCTTTGACGAGTTCGACACCGAGAAAAAGCCCGCGTCCTCTGACTTCACCAACGAAAGAGAATCGATCTTCAAAAGGCTTCAACTTCTTCAAAAAGTACTCGCCCACTTTGCGTGAGTTCTCGACCAAGCCTTCTTCATCGATGATGCGTAAAGATGCAGCCGCTGCTGCTGAGGCTAAAGGATTACCGCCATAACTCGAACTAGAACCTGAAGGATTCGACCATGGCTTTGTGTTCACGATTTCATCTCGCGAAAGCAAAGCACTCACTGGATAACCGCCACCAAACTGTTTACCGAGTGTGACGATATCGGGCTTCACACCTGAGTGTTCACTGCCCCAATACTTACCGGTACGACCAAAGCCTGTGATCATTTCATCGACGATCAAAAGCGCTCCAATGGACTCAGCCCAGACTTTCACTGCAGGCAGAAAATCATCGGGTGGAATCACATTGCCGGCCGTGCCCTGCATCGGCTCGATGATGATTGCTGCGATGTCTTTGCCGCCCGCTTCACGAACCTGTTTTTTGGCGAAATCGACGCAAGCTTGTGCATAGTTTGAACCGTTTGATGAAACGGTCGGCCGATAAGGGTTCGCATACGGCACGGTATAAGAGCCCGGCACGAACGGACCTAAACCCACTTTAAAATCTGAACCCATGAGTGAAAGCGCGCCCATGGTTTTTCCGTGAAAACCGCCCCAGAAACTTACGAACTCTGTTTTGCCCGTGTAGCATTTAGCCAAACGCAATGCGGATTCAACCGCCTCTGCCCCGCCCGAATACAACTGCGCATGTATGACACCTGATGCAGGTGGGCGCTCTGCAATACGAGAAAACAATTCGACACGCGCTTGAGATGTAAAGCTACCCACAGAAGCATGGGTGACTTGATCTTTAATAGCTTGAACCCATTTCGGATGGCTGTGACCTAAACCGTTCACACCAATGCCACCGATGATATCGATGAAGGTGTTGCCATCAATGTCGGTGACTGTGCTTCCGCGTGCTTCAGCAACCACAATTCCCGCCATCAAAGCAAAACCTTGGAGACCTGGTGCAATCAATGTGTCTTCCAAAGTACGAAGCGCGCGGCTCTTCGGGCCTGGAACTTCAGTCTTCAAAACTGGTTTTTGATTCTTGGGTTGAGAGATGGAAACTTCTGAACTCATCTATAGTTCTACTTGTGATTCTACTTTTTAGGACCTTGAGTGTTCTGCTTTTCGCGAACGGCTTTGGCAATCGCCCAGAGGCGTTCGGTCGCTGACACATTTGAGAACAGGGCGACGATCGCAATCGCTCCGACCATCGGGTAACCGATATGAACCGGAAACTGATTCGAAGTCTCAAGCCATGGAATCGAAATCGGCGCAAGCACAGCACCCAGAGTTAAATAAAATGCGCGTTCAGGCCTTCGCATATTGCCTCGAGGAGCAGGAACCTGAAGGGCTTCTGCTTTTGCCGAAGAATAGCTCACCATAAACGAACCAATGAGTGCTGCCATCGTGAGCAACATGAGTTCTGGAATTTCGCGGTAATAAATGAGCAAGCCCGATAAAAAAAAGAATTCTACGTAACGGTCGACAGCGGCATCAAGAACCTCACCCGCATCTGAAGCCACGCCGCTCATTCGAGCGACCAGGCCATCGAGAGAATCGAGTAGGCCAGAGATCGCAGCGAAGACCGCACCAAAACCAAAGTGCCCAAACGCGAGAACCGAACCCGCCAATGCTCCGAAAGCAAATGAAGCCCATGAAATCATGTTCGGAGTAATATGAGCAAAAACTAGAAAACGACCCACGGGTTGCAGGCCCCAGTAAGCCATCTGCATGACACCCTTGCCAAGCATTTGACTGCCGCCATCGCGGTTCACGCGATCGAATTGTGCACGGCCCCGAATCGCAGCCCTCAAGCCATAAAGCACAACCACAACGGCTGCTGCCCCGAATAGAAAGAGGGTGTTCATCAGGTCGTAGTTAAATTCAAAAGAAGGTGCTCTCGACATGAATCTCTATTCTCTCTAATTTATTCTTTTTCGTCGACCCCGTAATACGTCAGCCCGAGGTGGTTAATCAGCTCTTCGTTGGTAAAGAATCTCAGTGTATTTTCAAGCTTTAAGAGCTGAACAGAGAGGTCATGCTCTGCACGAAGACCCTGTTTCACAATCGGAGCTTTGAAATAGAACGAAAGCCATTCTTGGATGCCCCGCATCTCAGCCCGACCTGCAAGGTCCATAAACAGGGCTAAATCGAGAACAATTGGAGCCGCCAAAATCGAGTCACGGCAGAGAAAGTTCACCTTGATCTGCATCGGGTAGCCGAGCCATCCGAAGATATCGATGTTGTCCCAGCCCTCTTTATTGTCGCCACGTGGGGGATAATAATTGATGCGCACGACGTGATGAACATCGCTGTAAAGTTCTGGGTAAAGGTCTTTTGAAAAAATATCATCGAGCACGCCGCCCTTTGACACTTCTTTTGATTTGAAAGAACCCGGATCATCGAGCACTTCGCCATCGCGATTGCCCAAGATGTTCGTCGAGTACCAACCCGCAACACCCAATTGGCGATTGCGAAGGCCCGGAGCAATGACGGTCTTCAAAAGTGTTTGACCCGTTTTGAAATCTGAACCGCAGATCGGTGTGGCCATTTCTTGCGAAAGCTCTTGAAGCGCTGGCATTTCGACTGAAATGTTTGGCGAACCGTTTGCGTAAGGCACGCGCTCTTTCAGCGCTGCATAAGTGTAAATTTGTGCAGGTGAAATCAACGGATGATTATTGACTAGACCTTCTTCGAATTTCTTCAGTGTGCTGTGCACTTCTGCTGGTGGAGTGTAAACTTCTGTTGATGCACACCAGACCATCACGGCGCGATCGCAACCGTTGTCTTTCATGAAATTTCGAATATCTGCGCGAAGCTGCTCCGCGAGATCCATTTTATTTTTGCCTTTTTTTACATTCGGGCCGTCAATGCGTTTGATGAATTCGCGATCAAATACGGCAGGCATTGGTTTAATTTTTTGAAGCTCGGGGCGAATCGCTTCCAAATGTTCTTTTGAAAGCACTTGAGCTTTCGCTGCAGCTTCATAAGCCGAGTCTGGAAAAATATCCCATCCACCGAAAACAAGCTGATCAAGTGATGCGAGAGGCACGAGATCTTTCACTCGTTTGTAACGATTCTCTGTTCGCTTGCCCAATCGCACTTTGCCGAGCTGCGTGTATGAGCCGATCGGTTGCGCGAGACCTTTTTTAACGGCTTCGACTCCGGCGTAAAAGGTGGTGGCCACTGCTCCCATTCCGGGGGTCAAAACTGCGAGCTTGCCCGTGGCGGGTTTGATTTGAACATTCGATCCAGGTTTTTGAGTCATCACTCAGATTACTCCTTATATAATTGGACCGGTTTTATTCCCTTCCCCCCCCTAACGCAATGAAAAGCTTAGCCTTCAAATGTATATTAAAACCGTCCACTACAATGTGCTGCACGTGCGTGCGTTAAAGGGTTCAATATGGCTATAATAAGCAAATGGGGTTGTGGGGATGGGAAAAGCCCTCATCATTTAATTCGATCAAAGGCGTGGCCATCGTCGCACACGGTTTAAACCTGCGGCCTACCCGCATGCTGCCACTTGCCCAAGTTCTTCGAGGCGCTGGTATTCACCCGGTTTGCGTGGCTCTCTCGGGTCATGTGGATGGCTCAAAATCATTTGCAGACGTGAGTCGAGAAGCCTGGCTCGACGAAATGCTCGAAGCCTATGCGCTTGCTCGATCGATTGCCGATCAAGCCCGGTGTCCACTTTATTTTTTAGGTTACTCATTGGGTGCTCTGCTCGGTCAAGACTTGCTCACGGAACGCTCGGATGTACGTTGGGATCGACAAGTGCTCTTGGCTCCTGCCACTCATCCACGCACGCACACTCGACTTGTGCGTGTTTTTCAGCCTTTTGGTGATGCTTTTGCGATTCCGAGTTTGAGTTATGCAGGCTACGCCGCTCAAAAAAGTACCGCGATGGCCGCTTACCGCGCGCTTTTCGAATCAGAAAAAAAACTGATGAACACATCAGTAGACCCTTTACGCATACCCACTCGTGTTTACATCGATCCGCGCGATGAGATGGTGAGCACAAAAAAAATTCAGAAGTGGATTGAACAAAACAAACTCAAAGAATGGAAGCTCGACACTCTTCGTGCGCAAGGCAGCCTACCCATTCAGTACCGTCACCTGATTATCGACGAGACCACTTTAGGCAAAGCCGCGTGGTCTCAACTCTGTCGAAAAATTCTCTTTCATTTCAAGGAACTGACAAAAGAAACGCCAGCCGATTTGACAGCTTAAAAGAGGCCATGCTATCCGCCGAGTAACTGGTCGCGTCAACCTGGAGAGGGGGACACGATCAGAGCAGTACTTGTGTGGAATTAAAGATCAAAATAGTCTGCTTTTGACGCGCAACCGTCAATGCCATTAAGGCTCGGGTGCGTATGTATGGTGCTTTGCTGTGGTGTGTAGTGCCATGTGGGACCGGAGACTAGATCAGATCTCTTATTTAAGAGACGTGATCTCGTCTCCGGGGGTCAAAACGCTGCTTACGCTTCCTCTGTGTTTTCCTCGACCTTTCTGATAATTCCGTTTCAAGCATGAGACTTCCACGCGTTGAAGAATGTAAAGACGATCCGTTTTTATTTCGCCTTCGAGATAATGATGAGCGCCAATTTCTCTCGCCCATCAAAGGCGCCAATCAACGCTTCCAAGCGCGTCGAAGAATTTTATCTGCAATCGATCTTTTAGAGAAACACCTGCCACCCCCTCCACTAAAGATTGCAGACATTGCGTGCGGAACAGCCGATTTCGGGCTCACCATGGCCGAACGCGGATATGAAGTGGATCTCGTCGATCGCGAACCTAAATTTTTTGATTACATTCAGATGAAGCACACGCACGGAATGATTCGACCGGTGAAGTCGGACCTCTCATCACTCCCCGCTTCTCAAAAATATTCTGCAATTTTTTTCGGCGAAGCGATCGAGCACATGGCTGAACCCGTGCAAGCTCTCAGTAAACTGCGCGAACATCTGGTCACCGGAGGATTGCTTTGTCTCACCACTCCGAACGGAGACTTCGTCGACTGCTACGAAGAAAATTGGACGACGGTTAAAAATCAAAAAGAACGTAATCTAAAAATGGCCAACACACTTGGCAATCACGTGTGTGAGTTCACACGCAAAGAACTCAAAGATCTCGTCAAAGAATCGGGCTTCTCTGTTTTGCATCATGAACCCATCGTTTCAGGGTGGATCGCAAAGCGACACTTACTCAGACACGCACTGCCTGAATCTTGGGTCTGGAAGTGGGATCGCTTTTCTTCGCGCCGCATTGCCAACCCTGCCGGAAAAGTTTGGGGCAAACTCCAGATCTTACTCGCGCAGCGAGTTGACTGATCACGTCACAAATCAAGACGCGGCGCGCGATCCATTCAAATCATAAAGTTAGAAAACAAAGCCTAAAACCAGGTATTTTTTCGCCACTCTACGTCATCTATTTAATGCTGAGCGCATTGTCTCTTCTGAATTGTGTGGGCGTGTGGCTTCACTTTTACAGAAGCGCTGGCACCACGTTATCTCCTGCAGTATCCAAAAATCATCTGGGCATGCTTGGTTTTAAAAGAACTTAGGGGGTTCTTAAATTATGCTTCGTACTCGTCAAAGCAGTACACGAGGCGCGCTTTTTGTTTGGGTCGGGCTACTCACGCTTGGTTCAGGCAGCGCACTCGCGATTCCAGTTGATTCAACAAGTTCATTAACCAACACGACGACCGACATCAGCAAACAGTCTGATTTGCTTCCGGGTGGTGGAAGTCATCCTCCAAGCGGCGGCGGTGGTGGGGGCGGAAGTCATCCTCCGAATGGTGGTGGCGGAAGTCATCCTCCGAATGGTGGTGGCGGAAGTCATCCTCCGAATGGTGGTGGTGGCGGTCATCCTCCGAATGGTGGTGGTGGCGGTCATCCTCCGAATGGTGGTGGCGGCGGTCATCCTCCGAATGGTGGTGGCGGTGGTCATCCTCCGAATGGTGGTGGCGGCGGTCATCCTCCGAATGGTGGTGGCGGTGGTCATCCTCCGAATGGTGGTGGCGGTGGTCATCCTCCGAATGGTGGTGGCGGTGGTCATCCTCCGAATGGTGGTGGCGGCGGTCATCCTCCGAATGGTGGTGGCGGTGGTCATCCGCATGAGCCTCCAGTCGTTCACAACGGTAATCGCGTGCCTCCATCACATGTGGATCACATTAACAACTCGGATCGTCGCGTAGGTGATGTGATGAGACATGATCCGCGCGTTTCAAGTTATGTAGGTCACGGCGGAGACGTCTACCGAAATAACTATCGCATCCATGTTGAAGAACGCTCAAGGTCTTACGATAGTTGCCATGATCGTTACAGTCCGTTCTACAGACAATGTTGGTACGAACATCACTTCTACGGATTCTATTGGCCATTCAGAGTCATTTTGGATCTTGATGCTTACCTCTGGCATCCGTATGTGTGCTGGTTCTATTGCGATACATGGGACGATTACTACTACCGTCAATGGTATGGGGACGCCTATGACCGCTATCCAGAACTGCGAACACCCTTCTACCGAGGCGGCGTGTTCTACCCAACTGACTCTTTAAATGATCTCTTAGTTGGTATGGGTTCGGCAGACATCGATCAGCAGATCGGTTTCCGCCGCGCAATGACGGATACGGTTCGTAAAGTTGAAAGCCAGTTGTCGATGGACTTCAACGCGACTGTGGTCTTGGGACGAAACGATATTGTGGTCAGCAAATACCAATTGCTTGATAACAGCGTCGTTCTCGAGGGGTTCGTAAACTATGGTAACAACCAGTTTGCGTTCAAAGCCCTGTTAGACTTCAGCGATATCCGAAATGACGTGTTGTTCATGCCAACTCAAACCACAGGTCAGCCTTCACAGGCTTCTGTGATCGAAATCGATCGCCTCAACGATCGAATCGTCGATTTGGGTGGAGTGATCGAACAGCCGTAATCGTCTGAATTGTGCGCACAGAAATGTGCGATCAAAAACAGAAAGGCGGGTTGCGAAAGCAGCCCGCCTTTTTTACGTGTCAGCTTGTTTCTAATTTTCAGACAGGCAAGAGACACGAGCGGGTTTGGATGATTTTTTAACTGCGGAGTTCTCAATCTCGACCGAGAACGTAGCGGTTTCGGATGCGTTGATACATCCGGAATCAGAGTGGCAAAGTACGTCCTTCCAAAACACTACGTCAGTGGGGCAACCATTTTTGAAGTTCAGTTTTGAGTCTGTCAAAACAGCACTCAACTCCTTGATGACCTTTTGACGATAGTCTTGAGCCGAAATTTCATAAGGTAATTGAGCTGCGTTATCGTCTGAAACATCAAAATACTTCCGCGTTCGATCCTCCGTTAAATTAAACGGGGTGAGTGTGAAACTGTTTCCTGCGGCTGTGAGTGGAAGCACCTTGTCGATGGTCCCTTTGACCAAGTCTAAAAAGGATTGGATATGATCCGAAAAAAGAGTCAGACAGGAATTAGAGAAGCAACCTTTGACAATGATTTTAGAAAACAATTCTTTCTGGACTTCAGGCAAGAGATCCGAGCCATAGTTCCAAAAGTAGGGAGGTTGACTCAAATCAGGAAACTGAGGGGGGGCCCAGTAATTTTGGTAATCAAATACCTTTTTATCGTAAACTCGATTGTTCCTAAAATATCCGGTGGCATTCCAATGTACTATGTTTTGACCCGTATTGAAGTTGTCCTTGTACTCGTGCTTCTCGTCCCACTGTACATTGCTAGCTTCCACGTCAATCAAACTGCTTCCGAACTCAGGGCTATCTAGCCGATATTGATAGTAATGATACTCACCTGTCGACCCGCTGGATCTCGTCAGTACCACTTTAGGGAGAAGAGCTTCATACACATTTTGTATTGCTCGAGCATAGTCTACAGAAATCTCCTGAAAGTCCTTTTGCGCCAAGTTGACTTGCTGATTGATGAGCTTTGACTTCTGTTGAGATTTCTGTAGGTCATCGAAATCTTGTGAGTTTTGAATCCCGTTGATTCGATTGAGCCAGAGGTTGGCTCTCTGCAAAACATCGTCTTTCATTGTGGCTTCGAACTGGATCATTGCTTTTTCGACTTTCGCATCAAACGTTTTTGCTTTGGCTATGTAATCCGCGTTAGCAGCGGGATCGACAACGCCCGATGAATGATTCTCCAACTTGGAAATCATTTGTTGAACCTCGTCGTGCGTGACACCGATCTGAGCATTCAGGTCAGCGCTGGTGTCCTTGGCCACTTCTTTGGGTGTGTCTTGAGCAAATCCCAGATGCACCGTCATAAAAGCGATCATCATTGCAACGAGCATCCTATTTCTTGTTTTCATTTTATACCTCACTTCGTTTCTCTCAGCCCCAATTGAGCCCAGTTGATGTTTTGACCCACTCTATTCGAGGAATCCTGTCCCGCAGTTCGAGAAACTTCATCCAAAAGAACTGTGCGGAATCCATAAATCAATTCTGACAACGCATTTAATAGGTGAGATTTCTCTCGCCGCACCGGAAGGTTCAGGGCCTCAAGCTGCGCTTTAAGATCAGTGACTCCGAATGCAGAATAAAAACTCTGATTTTTGAAGACCATGGCATCAAGAATCTTCCAGCCCTCATCACCGCGGCTGGCCTCGTGGGCGACCGTTTTTATGAAGGTTTCCGTTTCATCTGGAATGGCTCCTTCTTTTGCGATCGTAAAAGGCGCGATTCCAAGTACTCCCGGATTTTCACCATCCGCGTTAGTATCAATTCCGAGAAGAGCGTAGCTTGGACTTGCCACTACTCGCCTAAGAGAGATCGAGAAGGCCTTTCCCCAGAGGTCTCCGTAAAGATTCGGTCCCCGTTGCATCAGCTTTGACGTTAGGACCGGGTCCAAAATTTTAGGATTCTCTTCGCTCGCAGAAAGCACGAGCAAGAGAGGATCTAATACAGTGACTACAGAAGCATCATCAGGAGGATTGATGATTCGATTTAAAACTGCCAGACTTTGAGTACTTTGCTTCAAAATTGAGATCACACTTTGAGAGGGGTTGCTCGCCATCAGAATGAAAAGGTGGTCACTCGGTATTCCTGGGTAAATCGGATCATGGTGATGAATCGTGGGAGAAGAAATTACAATAATGCATTGCACGTCATTACAGATGTCGCCTCCCTGATCGGGATTGGGCTCATCCCAATCATGAAACTGCAGAAACTCACCCATATTCACTGGAGTCAGGATCGGGTTTAGGTCTTTGGCGCCGATGAGCATCTGAGCTTGGTCCTCGATCGGACTCAGGGCGAACTGAATCGCTAGGTGCTGCGGCGACTGAGCTTCGGTCGGACTCAAAACAACCGGCGCCGTTTGTGGTGACGGGTATTTTACACATGCCCAATTCAAAACGTAATGGAGCCTATCTGCAGTGGTGGTCTTTCCGATCATAACATCACGAACCGCTTGAACCGCGGTGCGAAGCTTCAGGTTGCGCATCGGCACATCGACCGGAATGAAAGTGTGCATCGCTTCATGAATCGGCATAAATGAACGGTCATCTTCAACCGTTAGACCTTGGTAAAGCGCATTGTTCACATAAACATCATGAGTGCCTAAAAACCGGATGGCGATTTGCCCCGTCTGGATGGGGTCGTAAGCAATCACTGAGTCGGAGTCATTTTTTTCAAGCTCGACGAGAGCCGTTGTAAAACAGAAATTTAACTGGTTAATCTCGTTTTTCAGTCCACTAGCGAAATAGGGATCAAGTTCCGAGAGCTTATTCAAGATCTTATCGATGCCTGGATCCTGAGCTCGCAGATCGCTTCCGCTCTTCAAGTCGCAAGCCGAAGGATCGACGATGTCTCGCAGGCGCTCCGTGCCATTAATGTAAACGACCTGAGCTCCTCCTCGAGTGGCGTCGCCTGCAGAACTCTTTACTGGCAGCACCGCTAAAAACAGAGCGATTGCGCAAAGCGTTTCTTGGAGTTTCATGATTTCTTATTTCCTTTCGTCAAACTGAAAAATTGAACGCCTAAATGGTAAACTTCCGTTCGCTTACCCGGCCGGTCTGAAAGCGTGCTCATGTTTTTGAAATAGCCCTCTGTGAGACGGTTCGCCTCTGTAAGTGCATCAGGAGAAAAAGCGAAAGTCTCAGATCCAACGATCTTTTCCTTAGGCGTCTGAGTTTCGAGCGATTGAATCGCCTTCTCAAGCATCTGACGGTGAAACCGCCTGAGCGCCTCGTTGGGTACCATCGAGCGAACCATCGTATGATCTTTCACTCGAACGTAGTGACCTTCGCGTGTGGGGTCGGGTTCGATGACTTCAAGCCGAAGGAGTCGCTCGATCGCCGTTTCGACTTCCAATTTCGTGATCCCAAGCCGCTTCGCTACATTGGCCGGTGTAAACTCGAAATCATCCAGACCAATCATGTTTTTGATCGCGAGGTGATACCAGTCTGCGATCACAGAAAAAAAGCTCACTGAAAGTTCATGGACTTCTCTTCGCGGATTCAAAGTTTGTGCTCGTTCTACAAGAGAACGTTTGAGATCAGGATCCTTCGTAGTTTCCATTTGGACAAGCGTCCGAAAATACTCGATCTCTGTTTCGTTGAGGCCCAGCCTCAAAGCGATGCGAGTGGCTGACTCGTTTGAAAGATTCCTTTTCCCAGCGATTACCTGAGAGAGGGCCGACTGAGTAAGCCCGACCTGTTTTGAAAACCCTCGAATGGAGTAAGCGGGATTCTTCTTCTGAAGAGCTGCGATTGCACTTCTTAAAAACGATCGGTAGTCGGAGTACTCAAGCAACATGGCCCCTTGTTTATGGTGCACCATGTTAATTGACAACTAATAATTAATAAAGTGATAACTAGTAGTTATCAACTTTTTATGAATACTATAATCCCCTTAGATTTCTTAAGCTTGAACCTATTTTACTCTTTCGATCTTAAAATCTCATCCAACCGTGCAGACGTCGGCGTAACCCAGATTGCATTTCCGTTTTCATCTGTATTGTTTTCGTATGTGCTGCTTCCTGCATATCGAAGCTCAATCCAATGTTTCTCGTTTATTGATTTTCCGGTCACATCTATCTCAAGCCTGTCTAATAAAAATTCCACATTAGGTTTCAAACCACTCACCGCTGAAACCGTTTCTTGTGTGTCTGTCTGAGGCGCTGCCATCCATTGTGGGCCAAAAGGTGTAGACACTAAAACGGGGTGGGCGGATTGCCAAACCTGATTTCGAGAGATCAAAAAGAGCTCACTCTTAAATAGCGGATGAAACCAAGCGCTGATCTGAGAAGGTTCGACTGGTAAGTAGAGAATGCGTCGCCCCTCTGAGTTTCTTTCGAATCGAATCTGTTGAGGTGAAACTCCGGCGACTCTTTGGAGCTCTTGAAGAATAATCGAAGGCACTGCCTCTTGTAAGGTCTGAGTATTTGCACTGGCCGCTTGAGACTTGATCAGCCGAAGAACACTTTCGTGATCGAGAGCAGGGTTCTGAGCTTTTAATACCGCTAGAATGGCTGCGAAATAAGCGCTTGCTTCTGAGGTTCCAATACTCTCTAAGCCATTATCCATTTTAAGGTCACAGCGGTCCAAGATGATCTCTGGCTTGTGAAGCGGTGGCTCACTCAAAGTGGGTCCCTGCGCTGAAAACTTGTCAGTGCTACCCACCGTCAGAACACCCGGGTGATCAGCGGGCTCGAATAATTCTTTTTCGTGTGTGGCATCGATAAAATCCACATCAGTCGAAGAATGATTTTGATTTAAAACAATGCGAATAAAATCGTGAGAAGTAAACTCTTGACGATCAGACATGGCTTGAACACGTATTCGGTATTTTCCCGGCGTCGGTAGAGTGATCTGAAACTCTTCTTTAGCATATAAGGTAGCTGCGCCAGATGTATCTTCTCTATTCAAAGATTGCCTTTTTCTACCCCGATCACCTGAAAGGTTTTCTTCTTCGACACCTGAGTTTTCGTTTTTTACTCGGTACACAATCACGTCTAGGTCTTTGGTCGACTGACGCGTGAGTTTGTTCCACTGGTCTGTCCAGGTCGCCGTGAGTCGAATGTTTTGTTCTGTTTTATGGGTTTCGATTTCAAGATAATTTCGATCGTGTTGAAAAAAAACATAGCCTTCTGAATCAAAACGAATCTTGCCTGTGTAAACAGAACCGCCTACATTACCGGCTGCATTAATCCATAGAATTCCTCGATCTGTTGCGTAACTGACTGCCTGATCGATAAAGCCATCTCCCGCTCCGTTTCCGTAATAATAGTTCTGAGCAAATACGATCAGATCGACTTTCTGTTCCACAGCAAAGGCAATGGCGCTAAAAAAATTACTCGCTCCCCTAGCATTCAAAAGATAAAACTGAGGTCCATCAGAGTATCCGCCTGTCAGTTTCCAAATTCCTTGCGCCAAATATAGACCGTGACGGTCGTCTCTACTCATCTCTCTTGCGCCATAGGTAAAAGAATCTTGCCAGTAGGATTGATCGACACCGAGGTCTTCAAAATACTGGCGATTGTGATCGAAGAGTTCGTCCGAATAACGATCCACAACGATAGGCTTGGTCTCTGAAGGTAAAATACCAACAGTGTCTTGACCTGGATCATAATTTCCAAACCCGTCATCTAATACCGCTATTTTAATTTTTTTTAATCCAGCTCTTACTGTGAATGCGGTTAAGCCGAAGTGCTCACGTAATTCTTGGATGCGTTGCTGATCAGGCTGAGCTGAAGGTAAATCTCCTTCACTCCATACCGTTTCAGAAAACATGAAGGCGATCACGCTGAATGCCATGATCGCCCTCAGTTGCTTCGAAGCTGGGTGCATTTTAACTCCTCAGTCAATCGCTCAATAATACATAGGGTAATAACCGGTGTAATTGTATGACGCCGGATAATAAAACGAATACCAATAAGGCGTATAGGTCGGCCCTGCGTATCC
>Ga0206960_1053_pt1 | contig 30961 bp, 16 predicted proteins | sample Alteio_BWOrgHeat_29_FD_153255 | JGI IMG/M metagenome (GOLD analysis project Ga0206960, IMG submission 153255) | Enriched cells from forest soil in Barre Woods Harvard Forest LTER site, Petersham, Massachusetts, United States -... | ecosystem: Environmental > Terrestrial > Soil > Temperate forest >... | reverse complement strand
GTGCCGTCAGTATGCCGCCGTCGGTGCCGGCGGGTCCTGTTGTGCCGGTGTAGACGATCGAGTTCGCCGGGCTCGGGCCGGTTTGCAGGCCATTGCTGAACCCGAGCGTGAATGTGTCGCCGCTGGCCCAGGCAGGGGCGGCGCTGAAGTTGAGCTGGAAGACGGAATCGACCTGCACGTCGCCAGCGTTGACGGTGGTGTTGCCGGTGTAGAGATCCTGGGCCGCCAGTTCGAGTCGGCCAGTACCTGTCTTGGTGATGCCGTGCGACGTGTCGGCGGCTCCCGTATTGACCGGAGCGCTAATGAGCAGGTCGGTCGGCTGAGCGCCTGACGTGACGTTCAGGGTCGGCGTGAGGTCGTTGAAGACGAGCTGGCCCTGGCCAGTGATCTTGGCGGAGCCGGCGGCATCGGAGGTGGCGGCGATGTCGCTCTTGAGCGTCATGGAGCTGACGGCGCCGGTCATGTTGACGCTGCCGCCGGTCATGGTGAAGAGCCCGTTGACGGTGATGGCGGCGTTTGCCCCGGTCTCGTTGATGAAGCCGTCGGTTTCCGTGAGCGTGCTGGAAATGTTAAGCGCGGCGGCGGCGCCGAGCGTGGTCGTGCCGCCGTTGATGGTCATGTTGGCGAGCGTCTGGGCGTGGGTAGTGAGATCGAACAGGCCGTCGCTGTTGACGGTGACGTTTCTGGCGTTGTTGATCTGCTGGTCGGCCAGGAGCTGGACGACGGCGGAGTTGGGCGTCGGCGTATTGCCCGGCGTCGAGATGAACGGCGGCGTGGCGGTGAAGTTGCCTGCGCCGGTGAGGACGTTGCCAGTGAGCAGCGTGGCTGGGTTGGTCGAGCCCAGGCCGGCGAAGGTGACCAGGAAGACGCCGCTGGAACTGCCCGGCGCGACGCTGACGAAGTTGGCGGTGAGCACCGCGTTGAGGGCGGCCTGGATGGCGTTTGCTTCGTAGAGTGCGTTGCCGTAGTACGTGATCGAGGCGGTAGTGTTGACGCCATAGCCGAGCGTGTAGGTGTTGCCGGCGGCGAACCCTGTGAAGGTGAGGGTCTGCACCTGGTTGACGCTGGTGTTGTTGCCGACCTGCAGATCGCCCTCGACGGAGGCGCCGAAAGTTAGCGACACTGGCCCCGTGGCGCCGGTGTAGGCGTTGCTGAGCGTGATCGCCGTGCCGCTGTTGATGGACTGAATGACGGTGTTGGCCGGGACGCCGTTGCCGGTGACGAGCATGCCGACGGCGAGTTGCGCGGTGCTGGAGAGCCCGGTGATCGATGCGGAGTTGTGGGTCGCGGCGCCGCTGAGGGGGATGGTGGCATCGTTTAACTTGAGCGTGCCCGCGATGACGTCAGTCAGGCCGGTGTAGGAATTGGCGGCGTTGTATTGGAGCGTGCCGGCGCCGACCTTGTTGACGCCGTAGCCATTGCTGGCGACGCCTGGCGTGAGGGTGCCGAAGCTGCCGTTGGTGGTGGTGACGGTCAGCACGCCCAATCCTGGCGTGAAGGTGCCGTAGAGAGTGTTGCTGAAGACGACGTTGTACCTGTGCTGCCCGCCGAGGTTGGTGAGGTTGACCGTGCCTCCCAGCGGCGCGACCGACGAGAGTCCTTGCAAGGCCGCGAGGATGACGGCATAATCGCTGCCCGCGCCGGTGCCGGTGACGCCGGTGTAGGTGAGAACGCCGGTTACCGCGCCGCCGTAGGAAAGCGAGTAGGTGTCGCCGACGGCATAGTTGTTGAACTGAATGGTCGGCGTCTGGAAGGTGTCGGTGACGGCGGTATTCAGGGCAAGCGACGAGCCGGCGTCGGCGCCGATGGCGGCGGTGCTGCCCAGAGTGATTGCGGTCGTTCCCCAGGTATTGGCGCCAGCGACGTTTTCGAGTGCGCCCGCGCCATTCGGTCCGGCGCCGGCGATGGTCAGGTACTTGCCTGAGTTTTCGCTGAACGCCAGGGCAGGCGAATTGCTTTGCAGTTGCAGGGCCGCGCCGCTGGCCACGTCAACGTTGGTGGCCCCGCCGGCGAGCGGATGCGTGATCTGGATCGAGCTGATGCCTGGCGTCAGGATCGTGTAGGAGAGCGGGTTTTGATAGTGATACGCCAGCGGGCCGCCGTTGAAGTAGACGAGATAGTTATTGCCCGTCTGCGTGACCTGGACCGAGCCGCCGCCGGCATTGATGCTGCTCAGGTTGTTGAGGGCGGTCTGCACCTGCAGCGCGGTGGCGCCGAATTGCAGGGCGGAGGTGGTCTGGTTGTTGAAGGTCAGGCTGAACGACCCGCTGGAGCCCGACACGCTGACCTGCTCGACTGCCGAGGTGCTGAACCCAAGTGCCCGTGCGGACTGGATATTCAAGGTCCCGGCATTGACGTAAACATCGCCGCTGAAGTTGTTGCCGGCGATGTCGCTGACGACGCCGACGGATGACGACGAAGTGGTGAAGTTGCCTGTGATGGGCAGCAACCCGGCAGCGGCGGCGCCCGCGAAGCGCAGGGTGAAGACCTCCGGGCTCTGGGCCAACACGGTCACATCGGCGGCCGCCGCGGCCGGCGTGAGGCCGAACGGAGCGCCCGTCAGCAAACTGATCAACGCCGCGCGAATGCCGGCGTCCGTGCCTGCCGCCCCCAGCGTGCCCGTGTAATTGATGTTGCCGGTCGTTCCCGAGCCGAGCGCATTTGTCAGCGTCAAGGTGAATTGCGTGCTGGTCGGCGGCGCGCCTGCGGTGAGCGCCGTCGAGCCGTTGTCGGCATAGCTAAGCGTGGCGGCCGAGACGGTTGCCAGCAGCGCCGGCGTGGTGTACGCGCCAGAAGCGTTGGAGCGATAGATATTGTAGCCCGTCGCGCCGGCGACCGCGTGCCAGGACAGGTTTGCGGTCGTGACGCCTGCGGCGGGCGTCACGGTTTGCTCGTTCGAAGGCATCGATTCGCCGCCCGCGTTCAAGGCGGTCACCACATAGTAGTACGGCGTGCCCGCGGTCAGCGAGCCGCCGATGCCGAGCGTCGCGGTGTTCTGCACGGGCCGGTCGTTGAGCACAATCGTCTGCGGCGCCGGTGCGAGCACGAGAGCGCCTGTGCCGGCCTTGGTCAGGCCGAACGGCGCCGTGGTTGGGATGGTCGTGCCCGTCAGGAGCGGCGTGTCTTCGACCGTGCCGGTGATGGTGAGCTGTGACGCGAGCGAGGCGGCAACCGTGCTGTCGGCTTGCAGCAGGACATTCCCTTCGAGCGTGTTGCTGCCCGAAACGTTTACAAGGGCGCCGCCGCTGCCGGGCGCGCCGGTCCCGCTGATGGCGATGGTGTTGCCGGCGGCCGAATTGTAGGACACATCGATTGACGCGCCGGAGTGAGCGGGGTCGCCGTCGATCTGCAACGAGCCGCCGTTGTAGACGAGCGTGCCGATACCGCCTGCCGCCACCTCGCTGACCGCAACCGTGACCAGGGAATTGCCAACCTGGATCAGGTTCTGGGGCATGCCCGCGAAGCCCGCGCCGTTGAAGACGACGGTGTAAATGTAGCTGGTCCCGCCTTCGCCCGGCGTGACCTCGGCAACGGAGGCCTGCGTCAGGTTTGACACGAGGAGCGGTTGCGGCTGGTCGGCCAGGGCGCCGCCGAAGGTGATCGTGAAGACAGTATCGGAGGCGTCGGGCGTGACCGTGACGTTGTTGACGCCGACGATCGCCTGGAGCGCGGCTTGAATGGCGGCAGCGTCGCTGCCGGCGCCCGTGCCACCAACGCCGGTGTACGGCAGGCTGCTGGTGGCGGTCCCCTTGTACGTGAGGGTGAGCGCCGGCGGGCTGCCGTTCGTGGTCGCGATCGAACCGTCGTCGGTGAAGGTAGTCGTCGCACCACTGATGGTGGTGTTGATGCGCTTGTTGGTATAGTTGCCGGACGTGGTCGAGCGATAGATGCGATAGCTGGTGGCGCCGGCAACGGGGCTCCAGCTCAAGGTCAGCGCCTTGTTAGTTGCCGTGGTCGTCTGCGACTGCTCGACACTGGCCACGGTTTCACCAAGCGGGGTGACGGCCGTCACCACATAGAAGTACGTGGTGGAAGCAGTCAAGCTGTTGGCGCCGGAGTTGACGGCGGCCGGGATCGCGCTGAAGATCGGCGGGAGGTTGGCGAGCGTGAGTGTCTGGACTTCGGACAGACCGGTCTGCACGGTCGAGCGCGTGACGGTGACGCCGTTGGGGCCGATGGTGGACAGGGCATTGAGAGCGTTCTGGACGCCGGTGGGCGGAATGCCGGCAGTGAGGGAGCCGGCCCCGGTGTCGTCCTTGCTTGTGCCGGCGACGTTGCCGAAGAGCAGGCCGCCGTTGGGCAGCGTGTAGTTGCCAGAATTCAAGGTGCGGTAGATATTGTATCCGGTCGCGCCGGCGACTGCGGTCCACACGAGGTGAACGGTTCTGTTGGCACCGGCGACGGTTTGGGCGCTAACTTCCGGACTGGCGAGCGTTTCGCCGGTGGGCAGAATCGCGGTGACCTCGTAGAAATAGGTGCTCACCCCGAGGCTGCCGCCCCCAATCACACTTGGCGTTACGCTCGTCGGACCGGCGGGCAGGCTGACCGGCGCGCCGAACGGGATGGCCGCGGTAGTTTGCCCATTGAACTTGAGCTGGAATGTATCAGTGGCAGGCGCGCCGGGGGTGTCATAGGTGGCGATGCGCTGAATCGCGTTGCCATGGTTGAGGCCCAGGGCGGTGCGGCTCTGCACATCGATGACGCCGCCGGGAACCATCGGAGCGACGGCGCCGTTGGTATTGGTCACGCCGAAGTTGTAGCCGACAAACGTGCTGCCGGTGTAACTATTGTTGCCTGCGAGCACCAGAGTGCCGGCGCCGATCTGGGCAATGCCGCTCGCCAGCGTAGCCGGGGGCGCGCCGGTGGAGAGGGTCGCAGGGCCGCTGTCGAGGTACGACCCATTCGGACTGAACACGGTCGCCAGCAGGGAGTTGCCATAGCTGCCCGAGGTGGTCGAGCGGTAGATACGATAGCTGGTGGCGCCGGCAACGGCATTCCAGGAAACCTGGACGCCTTGCGCGGAAACGGTCACCGACTGCTCGTTGCTGGCGACCGATTCGCCGAACGGGGTGACCGCCGTGACGACATAGAAGAAGGTCCCGGTGAGCGTGCCCGTGCCGAGCGTTGGCGTTGCCTGCACCGGCGCGACGCTCGGTTCGCCTTCGCTGATGTTGCCCGAGAGCGTCAGGGCGTACTTGGTGTTGGCGGCGGGGTTGGATTCGACGTCGATGGCGACCACACCGGCGGGGCTGGAGGTCGTCGAGAAGCGCGGCGCGGAGGAGAGCACGACATTGCCGGCCCAGGTGTTGTTGCCGGCGACGTTGCGCAAGGCGCCGTCGTTGGTGATGCCGGTGCCCGACAGGTAAAGCGTTTGCCCGGTGACCTTGACGCCGGTCGGCGTGCCTGCGGAGACGGCCAGGCCGAGATCGGCGAAGCTGGTGACGGCCCCCAGGCTGGCCAGGAGCGAGTTGGCGTAAAGGCTCGATTTGTCGGCGCGGTAGACCTTGTAGCTGGTGGCGCCGGCGACCGGGTTCCAAGTCAGGTTGACTTTCTGGTTGGCGGAGGCGGTCGTGACACTTTGCTCGTTGCTGATGATCGATTCGACGCCGCCGACGATGGCGGTGACAACGTAGAAGTAGGTCTTGCCCGCCGGGATGACGCCGCCGGCAGCAAGGGTCGGGGCGTTCAAGGTCGGCTTGTTGGCGGCGGATTGCTGGAGCTGGAGCTGGGCGCCGTCGCTGACGATGGTGGCTGAGCCAGTGCCCAAGGCGCTGGAGTTGCCGACATTCAGGATGCCCTGGGCAAGATACGTGTTCCCCTGGTAAGCCGCCGGGCTGGCCAGAACCAGCGTGCCGACGCCTTCCTTGGTCAAGCCGTAGCCGGCGCCGCCGTCCATGATGGCATTGGGGTTGACGGATGCAATGGTGAGCTGCCCGGTCGTCACGCCGATGGTGGAACTGGTGCCGAGGGAGATGGTGCCGGCATAGGTGTTGACGTTGGAATCGTTGACCAGGGCGCCGGTGTTGTGCCCGTTGTACGGTGGCTGCACGCCGTCGCCGTTCAGGGTGATGGGCTCGGCGTTGAGCGAGGAATCAAGTTCGAGGGCGGCGCCGGCATTGACATAAGTGGCGCCGGCCGTGACCGTGAACGCTCCGCCGCGCTCGCCGGCGAGAACCGACGCCTGAATCAACGCGCCCGGTCCGATGAACGTGCTACCCGCCAGCGGCCCGAGGAACGTGATCGTGAACTGGGTGTCGGTGGAGTCCGCCGTCACCGTGACGCTGCCGCCGCCCGACGTCACCGTCGACAGACTCATCAGGGCATTCTGAATCGCCAGCTGGTCGGTGGCGGCAACGCCGGTGTACGTAATGGTCGAGGTTGGCGTGTTGGTAATACCCTGGAAGGTGAAATTAAACTGGGTGACGCCGGCAACGGGGCTGGTGAGGAAGAGCATTTGCTTGCCGGCGGTGCCGTTGCTGCCCAGGGCGCTCAGGTTTTGGGCGACGATGTTGCCGGTCTGGATCAGCGTGGCGCCGGCATAGGTGTTGGCGCCCTGGAGGACGACGTCGCCGCCGCCGATCTTGGTGAGGGTATTGCTGGCCGAGGTGGTGAGGTCGCCGATGTTGCCGCTGATGGTGAGCTGGGCGCCGGAGATGCCGCTCTGGAGATTTTGCGAGCCGGCGGCGCTGATGGTGGTGGGGCCGGCGAGCGTGATCGGGCCAGCCCAGATATCGTTGCCGCCCAGGGCCCGCAGCGCGCCCTGGTTGGCCTGGGTGTTGTCGAGGAAGAACTGCCAGACGCCTCGGCCATAGGTGGCCACCGTGAGGATGTTGTTGGAGGTATCGATCTGCAGGTCCTTGACCTGTGCCGACGGCAGGCCGGCGCCGAATTTTTGCCAGGTGCCGACGCCGCCGGTGAGCTTGTAGACGCCTATGTCGTTGCCGACGTAGAGGTCGTTGGAGCGCGGATCCTCGACGATGGTCCAGGTGGGGGAGTCGGGGAGCCCAGTGGAGATGTCGGTCCAGGTTTGGCCGGCGTCGGTGCTCTTGAAGACGTGCTGGACGTTGTTGGTCGGACTGGTGAACGAGCCGACGAAGCCTCCGGTGGTCAGGTAGACGGTGTCGCGGTTGGCGGGATCGACAAAGATATCCGAGATGAAGGTGCCGTTCGCCATCTGGGAAACGGGCGCACGATTGCCGATCCAGCGCGTGCCGTCGTCCTTGGTGACAAAAAGTTCGGGGGTGCTATGGGCGCCAAGGCTGACCTTGTCGGCCGTATAGATGGTGTAAGTATCGGCAAAATTGGCAGCGTGGGCGGCAAAATTTGGGCTGAGCGCGGGGTTGATCGGGAAAGCGGGATCGGCCTGGTAGTTGCCTTGCTTCGTGGCGAGAGCGACCAGGTCGAAGCTGAACGCGGCCGAGTGTGTCACGTTGGAGCCAATGTTAAACTGGCTGGCGCCGTTGGCGAGGGATTCATTGAGCGAGCCACCGCCGAAGACTACGCGATTGGGATTGTTGGCGTCCACGGCGAAAGTGGTGGCGCCGGCGATCCGGTTGAAGGAGGCGCCGCTATTGGTCGATTGGTAGGTGCTGCCGTTGCTAACGAGGTATGCCTCGCTTGAATTGCCCGGAACGAAGCGGACCTGCTGGCCGTCGCCGGTGAAGACCTGGTCCCACTGCTGGTTGCTGGTGGACGACAGGAAGCGGAAGGTGCCGTTGTCCTGGGCGGCGCCGAGGATTTCGCTGGTGGAGCCGGGCTTGGTGGCAGCGCTATAGAGCTCGGTGATGTCGAGGTCGCCGTTGAGATCGGACCAGGTCGCGGTGTGGGAGCCGCCGTTGAGCGCTGCACGCCAAACGCCACCGTCGCTGCCCACCAGGAGGTTGTTGCTGGAATCAACCGCCAGGGCATGGATGTCCGTATGCGGTCCCAATTGCGAGCTGTCGTGCGAAATGTCAAACACCGAATTGTTGGCGAGCCAGAGGACAAAAGTGGATCCTCCACCCGCATCATCGCCGCCAACAAAAATGCTGCCACCGCTGTAGGTAATTGCGGTGTCGTAATAGCCCTGGTTGGAGAGATAGTTGGGAAGGCTAACTGCGGGAACGTTACCCGTGTTCACAATGGTAAACGCAGACGCCGCATAGGGAATTGTCCATGCGGCGGGGGCTGAGTTCGGATTCCAGACCATGATTGCGAGTGCGCCCTGGCCGTTGCCATTTGTGATGGCGGCATAGACATTGGTTCCGTCGGTCGTCAACTTGATTGTGCCGATGCTCCATTGCGGCGGAGAAGTTGCGGTGATTTTGCTCTTGAAAGTCGCCGCCATGTCGCTTGTGTTGGGTGTGCCCAGCGTGCCCCAGGTGGGCGTTGCAGCTCCCGGGTTGGTCGAGACAATCACGTCGCCGGCGCTGCCTGCCCCGCGGGTGCTTGGCGCAATGGCGGCATAGAGTTTGTTGTTCGCCAGCACAATATCGGAAACGGAGTTGCCCGGCTCGGTCCAACTCGGATCGCTGGAGAGATTGGTCCAGTTCGTGCCGTCATAGCGCCAAACGCCGGCATTGCCGGTAGTGCCGTTGACCGCCTGGTCGGAGACGGCGACCCAGATTTGGAAGGCGTTGTTTGGATCGACAACGATCTTGTTGATGGCCATGCCGGCCAGCGGATTGGCCGTCCCAGTTGCACTGGTAAGGAGCGTGCCGTTGAGGTAGACGCCCGAGCCGTAGTAGGAATCGCCGGAGTTATTGCCTTCGCCGGTGCCATAGTAGACGGTGGAAGGGGAGCTCGGCGCGATGGCGACGGCGCCCATGAATATGGGGGCGTTGTTGGCGGGGGCGTCGAACTGCTGAGTCCAGTGCTTTCCGCCGTCGATGGTTTTCCAGATGCCGCCACCCGCAGTGGAGATGTAGATCTCATTCGCGAATTGACTTTGCACAGCCACGCCCGTGACGCGGCCGGCGGTGACCTGCGCCGGCGTTCCGGCAGCGGGCGAATTGAACACCTGCGCATTGGTGATCGGCATCGGGCCGACCGTGAAATACTGAAGCGGCGTGGCGTTGGCCGTCCCACCGGGCGAGCTGGTGATGCTCGTGACAATGGCGTTGCCCGGCGGCGAGAACGCGCTGGTGGCGCTGCCGCTATCAGTCAAGCTGGTGCCGAGGAGATTGCTGGCGATGCGCGCGTTGGTGTAGTTGCCGGACACGGTGGATCGATAGACGTTGTACCCGGTGGCGCCGAAGACAGGAGTCCACGACAGATCGACGGATGGCGTACCAGCAGTAGGCACAAAGCTCTGCTGGCTGCTGATGAATTCTCCCGCCGAGGTGATGGCGCTGACGGTGTAGTAGTACGTCGTGCCGACGGTGAGCGAGGAGGAGGCCGCGTCGCCCACCGGCGTCGCCAGCACCGGCGTGGAGGACGTCATCTGAGGCACGAGCTGCCCGGCGAGGGCGCCGTTGAAAATCACCGTGAACGTCTTGGTCGCCGTGACGCCGGCGGGGCTGTGCGTGACCGTGAGCGTGCCCGTGTGCGCCCCCGGGAAAACAATCTGAACCAGCGGCAACGGCTGATTGCCCAAGCCGCCCGAGAACTGAACGGTGGCAAACTCGGTCGGGCTGGAGCCGGCTGCCGAGGACAATACGGCGCCGCCAACCGCGAGACCGTTCACCGTTGGCAGCGCATTCAAAGCAGCGATGATGCTGTTCTCGTCGGTCAGCGGATTGCCCGTGAAGTTGATTGACGGAGTCAGACTGTAGTTCAGCGCTGGCGCCGCCCCGGCCGGGTCGAAATAGAGCTGAAAGTTCCCGTTATAAGTGCTCGAGAAGGTGAACTTCTGGAAATCGTTGGAGCCGGCGGTGTCAGACGTTTGCACGACACTGGCCTGGGCGCCAGGAGTGTTGGCGTTGAGGAGGTTCTGCAGGGCGGTTTGCACCTGGACAGCAGTCGCGTTGACGGGGATGGCGGCGGTGCTTTGGCCATTGAGGCTCAGCTGGTAGCTGCCGCTCGCGGGGTTGGGGGGGCCGTTCATGGTGCCGACCGTGAAGGACTGCACCGTGGATTCGAGATTGCTGCCCTGGCCCTGGATGATGAGCGGTTCGCCGGCGACGGTGATGCCGCCTTCCATTTGCAGCTGGCCGGTTTTGGCGACGATGGTGCCGCCGTCGAGGCCGTTGACGATTGACGTGCCGGTGACGGTGACTCCGCCCGTGGCAACAGAGGCCTTGATGACGGTGCTGGTGGACGAGAGCCCGTTGTAAAAGGTGATCAGGAACACGCCGGAGTTCTGCTGGATCACGCGCACGTTGGTGTTGCCGGCATTTCCAATCGTGGACAGCCCGCGCAGCGCGGTCTGAATGTTGGCGGCGTCGGCGGAAGTGCCGGTGTACACGATCGGCGCGGTGGTGTTCGCGGCGGAGGCCGAACCATTGGCCGGATCGTAATAGAGTTGGAACGTCGTCGCGTTGGCGGCAGTTGTGCCGGCGACGAAGTTGGTCATGGCCAATTCCTGGACGGTGTGGGCGACCGGAACGGTCTGCGAATCGACGAACTGGTAGGTGCTCGCGCCGAGCGCCTGCCCGAGATGGTTGGGATCGTCCTGGATGGTCAAGGTGCTCTGATTGACGAAGGTGGTGCCGCGATAGGTGTTGGGGCCGCTGAGGACGACTTCGCCGCCGCCGTTGAGGTTGAGGTCGGACGGGGCGAGCGTGGTGCTTGAACTGCCACCCAGCGTGCCGCCGCCGGCGGCATTGACCACTTCGGCAGGGGTAAGCGGCCGGTTGTAGATCTTGATGCCAGTGACATTGCCGGCGGACACCTCATCCTTGTTGGCGGTCAAGTCGTCGATGAAGAAATTGATGATGTTGTTGGCGCCGGAGAAGACCGCGTCGCTGCCCGCGGAGTCGCTATAGCTCAGCTCCTGCACTCCATTGATGTAACCAGTGACCTGGTTGGTGGTGGCATCACGAGTCAGAATGACATCCATCGGTGTACTGAGCCCGAACACGCCCGAGGGACCGCTGAATGGACCGCTGCTGTAGAAATCGAGGGCGGTGCTCGCCACAGTGTTGGCACTGCTGTAGAAGTAGAAGCCGTTGTCGGATCCTCGGTTCTTGAAATCGATGATGCGCGCATAGCCGCCGACCCAGGAGCTGGGATCGGTGCTGAAGTCAAAATCCATCTGAATGGAGTAGCTGCCTGCGGCAGCACCGCCGGTGACCCAGTTCGAAAGCTGCAGGCCCTGGTTGTTGCCGGCAACATTGGCCCAGGAGTAGCCAGTCGCGCTGAGTGTTCCGCCAACGCTGACGAGAGCCGGCCCGCCGAGGGTATCGTTGAGGCTGGCGCTCGCGCCGGAGAGGACGTAGTTGTGGATGAGTGGGTTGACGGAGACGTTAGTGGCGCCGTCGGAGACGACGCCGCTGGCCACGAAGCGGGCGTTGGGTGCCACATTGATGCTGGGGCTGGTGAGCGACACGCCGACATTCAAGCCAATGGTGGTGAGGGCGGCTTTGATGTTGGCGACCAGGATATTCGGATCGGAGCTCCACAGAATGTTCGACGTGGACGTGCCGTTGAAGGAAAGCTTGAAGAAGGCGGTGTGGGGTGCAACGTCCGAAATGGCGCCGCCGAAGGTCAACATCTGCACAGCGTTTACCGGTATGTTGCCTCCGCCAGCCGCGACGCCGGTGGTTGCGGTGGCGACGTCAATGGTTGGGCTAGTGCCGGTCAGGGTGAGGTTGCCTGAAGCGTCGCGATAGACAGCGGTCAGGGTGCTGACCGGGCCGGGTGTGCCCTGGAAGGTGATGGCGATGTTGGAGTTGAGGGTGATCGGGCCCTGCCACTGGTTGTCTTTGCTGAGGACGTCCAGCGGAGCGTCGCCGAAGGTGCTGTTGCCGGTGCCGTTGAGGGTGAGCGGCGTGCCCCAGATGTTGACGCCGGAGGCGAGGCCGCCGGTGGTGCTGGTGGCCAGGCCGTTGAGCTCGAGGGCAGCGCCGGTTTCGACGGTGGTGCCGAGGTTGCCGTTGGGTCCAAGGGCGGCGTTGTTGTTGACGCGGACGACGCCCTGCTGAATATCGACGCCGCCGGTGAAGAGGCCGGCGCCGGTGAGGTCGAGGCGCTGGGAGCCGACCTTGACGATGCCGCCTTTGACATTGGTCGCGGTCAGGCTTGGGGTGACGGTGGTGGTGTAGGTCCAGGTGGTGCTGTGGCCAGCGACGAGGGCGCCGTCGTCGATGACGATTTCGAGGTTGGTGCCGGCGCCGGAGTAAGCGAGTCCGGTGATCGGGAAGGTGCCACTGCCGTTCAAGGTGGTGTGGGCGAGCAAGGTGCTGCCGGGCGTGCCGAGCGGACCGTAGTAGACCTTTAGGTCGTTGTTGGTCATGCCGGTGTAGGCGATGGAGATGGAGCCGCTGATGGATCCTGTGTCGATGACCTGGGAGTACTGGGTGACGCCGCCGGTCGCCTGAACGGTGGGCAGTGTGAATGAAGCTGCCGGCGCCAACTGCGACTGTTCGCCCTGGAGATCGAGCTCGCTCAGGTAGGTGGGATCGAGTTGCTCAACGCCGATGCCGGTTTGGCCGATGAGCTGGATGTCGCTGGTGAGGACGTTGACACCGCCGAGGTTCTCGATGGCGCCTTTCTGATTGATCAGGCTGTACGGATGGGTGATGCCCATGCCCTGGATGATCAAGTTGTGAGCGAAGGTGAAGCTGGTGCCCGGCGCGAAGGGCTTGAGCATCAGGGCGGCGCCGCTTTCGACGGTGTCGGTGGGCTGCAGTTCCTGGATGCCGGTCGTGGTCAAGCCGAGGGCATCGGGATTTTCGATCGTGACCCAGCCGGATCTGATGTCGAAGGTGCCGGTATAGCTGCTGTTGGCGTTGGGGAGGATGAGGTGGCCGGCGCCGACCTTGGTGATGACGCCGATGCCGCCGATGCCGCCGTTGATGGTCAAGCTGTAGTCGTTGGTGAAGTAGTTATTGTTGGCGGTCTGCGTGGGTTCCGGGTCGACGCCGATGTAGGCGCTGCCGAAAACGATGCCGATATTGGGATTGGCGTTGGGCGAGGTGACGGTGTTGATGCCGCTGACGCTGCGGAGGGCGCCGAGGTTATTTGGAGCGATGCCGGTGCCAGTGATCCTGAGTGGGGTGGAAACGGTGAGACGGTTCGTTGTGCCGGTAACCGAATCGATGTGTCCGATGTTGGATACGAGATCCAATTCGGCACCACTTTCGACTGTCGCCCCAGCCGCCTTGCTTGTGACACCAAGCCCTTGGGAGTCCGCAAGCGTCAAAGTCCCCGCTTTGATATCGGTAAATCCTCGATAGGTGTTGGCAACGCCCTGGGAGGTTGGCAGTCCCGTAATGGGGTCCACGACACTTGGCTTGAGAATCAAGTTGCCCGGGCCAATCTTCGTGAGAGAACTCGACGAGGATGAGTTCAAGTCGGCAATTACGCCAGTGACGGTCAAAGAGGTGTTAGTACCCGTGGGCGTTGCCGGGGCTGCGTCAACGCTGACGTCGAGGTCGCCGAAAATTGGGCCGCTCCAAACATTGTTGCCCGCGCGATTATCCACGGCGCCAATTCCGCCGCCAAAAACGACTTGCCTGTGAACTGGCGATCCACCGGTGTCAATTGGGTTTGTCGAAAATGAAGTTGTTGAGAGGATTGCCGTAATTGTCACCGGGGGATTAGATAACCCGTAGATGCCTGCGTCAAAAAAGACCTCGCCGACCGACAAAGAAGAGGTATCGTCCAGCGATTGTACCACCGCGCTTCCGCTCGTTGGGGAATAGAAATACGAGTATCCGCCCCCGGTTACCGTTAGTTTGTAATTTGGCACGACAAAGCCAACGTACGGATTAGTCGTCGCGTCAAAGGGAAGAGCCGGATTTTGCAGGACGTAGTATTGCAGGTTGTTTGTTGGCGTCGCGCCGGAGAATGCGAGTTGGAGAGTTCCAGCGTGTTGACTAACAGAGGTCGGAAGTACGGTAGTTCCCGCCGAGGGCACGGCACCCAGAGCAAGCGGGTTCTGCACACTCAAGATGCCATTTTCAACGGTTGTCGAACCGTGATAAGTGTTCGCGTTGGCCAACGCAAGCAGGCCCCCGCCCTCTTTGACCAACGATACGTTGCCGCCAGCGTCACTGATCACTCCCGAAATGGTCAGGTTGCCGGAGGACACGGTGATATTAGAGATGTTGCCTGTGGAGGCGCTGGATTCAAGTTCGACTCCGCCCGACCAGGTGTTGGCTCCAGCGAGGTTGAGCAGCGCGCCGTCGTTGCTTGACCCATTTCCGAACAGCTGCACGGAGTTGAGCACATTGATTCCGACAGCTGCGCCAGAGGCCATGGTGCCCCCGGCAGCGCCCGTCAAGATAGAAACCGTGCTGACGGTTACGCTCGTGGCGCTGTTCACCGCGGTAACCAGGCCGAGCATGCTGTTTCCGCCCCATGTGGAGACAGCCACCACTTGGTTTGTTGCCATCAGGGCTGTGGTAGTAACGTTGATCGTCACCGAACTGCCAACCGCCGGCATGACGAATGATCCGGTTGTGAGTGCAGTTGACCCGCTCAGTCTGATCTGCGAATTGTTTCCAACCGTGACCAGGTTAGACGAGCTCCCGAATGCCAGGCTGCTGGTAGCCTGTACGATTGAGGAATCGTGTTCAACAACAAACGAACCCACAAATGTGCTGGCGCCGCCGAGGACAAGCGTGCCGCCGCCTTGTTTGGTCACCTGGGCGCCAGTTGTGCCGGTCAGGTTGCTGTTGATGGTGAGCTGAGACGAACTGTCAACGAAGATTAGCTGGGCATTGCTGGCGTGAACATTGTCGCCCAGGGCAATGTTCATGCCGGCGCTGATGACTTCGTTATTGAGGCTTTGCTGGACGGTGATGGTGCCGTTGCCGCCGCCTGAGGCATTGGAGTTGCCGAGGGTGAAGGAATTGCCCGCCAGGGTGACATTGTTGGCGGTGAAGGTGATGGAATGGATGTTGAGGTTGCTGAGGTCATTGGTCGCGGTAATGCTGGCGATCGGGAAAAACAGGTCGATTTGTTGGGTGTTGCTTGGGACGGCGCCGCCGCTCCAGTGTGCGGTGGAGCTCCAGCTGCCGCTGCCGCCGACCCAGCTATAGGTAACGGGCGTGATGCGGTCCTCGAGCTGCTCCAGCTGCAGGCGCAGACGGGGCCTTCTCTCGATCGGCTTGCTCTGGCGGCGAATCCAGGACTTCAACCAGCGACCCAGATTGAACGAGAACATGAACGGTTGCCTTTCCGAGACGTAAACTCAATAACGACAATAACTAATGCGCGGGGCGTCGATGAATTCTCATGAATTACCAAAGCAAGAATGAAGCAGCCAAACGCTTGGAAGGATCGGAGGAGTGCTGGTCGTTCCGTCATCGCAAGAGGTTCCAAATGCGCTTTCGCGCAGATGGCGGTTCGGCGCACGAAGCGGCGTCCGCAAATAGAGGCACTCCACCTTCAAAACTATAACGTCGCCGGGGAGGTTTGGTTTGGTGCAGGGGACCGAAAATCCGATTCTACCTTATTATTTTGCCAAGCGAAAGCCAAAAAACAATAAATTTGGCGTTAACGAGAAGAGATAAGAAATGGCCTGGCGCGAGTTTGCGGGCCAGGCCGGTGGGAAGTGACCTTCGTCGCCGCGTTTCACCGCAGCCGTTTGCCGACTGCTTCGAGCATCGCTTTTTCGTCGGGGAAGCGACCAGTCTGCAGCTTCGAGTAGAGGAGTTCGCCGTTGACGGTCAGCTCGAACGCCCCGCCGCTGGCTGGAATGAGCTTCAAATCGGCAATACGTTGCTTGTACTCGCCGAGCAATTTCGCCGTCAAACTGACGGCTTGCGGCTCATAGTTTCACATCGAGCAGTACTTGAGTTCCACGTGCATTTTCTGGCTCCTTTTTCTGAAAGCCCCCTGGTTCATTATACGCCTGTGCGTCGGGTAGCATCGAATCCTGGCATTCCATGAATAGGATCGGCATTCTGTTTGGATTTGTTACGCTTGGTTCTCAACTGCTCGCGCTGCGATAGCGTTGCAGGGCCATGCGAAACACGCGTCGGCTAACCCACGCCACCAGCGCTGCCGCTCCGAGCGCGTAGAACACCAGCCACCATTCGGCGTCCAGCGGCCTCACCATCACGCGCGCCGGCACGTTGGTCACCAGCATGATCGGCACGATGAAGAAGAAGAACAGACCCGCTGGCGACGCCCACTTTTGGAATATCTCGCGCGGATAACGCATCAGCGTCGAGAACAGCCACCACACTTCGTAGAGGCTCTGATTGCGCACGAGCCAGACCGACACCGACATCAAGAGCAGCAGGAACCCGTATGCCAGCACCGCGCCGCTGCAGAACAGCAGGACGAATAGCGCCAGCTGGAAGGGGTTGAACGGCCAGCCGCCCGACCAGAGCGCAAGGATCATCACCACGACGCCGAGCAGGAAATTCGGCGCGCACGACCAGTCCACGTGCTTGCAACTGACGAGGAATTGCTCGTCGATCGGCTTCAAGAGGAAGAAGTCGAGATCGCCGTTGCGGACAAGCTCGGCAAACTGGTTGCAGTTGTCGAGAAAGAGGGTCTCCATCAGGCCGCCCATGGCGAAGTAGCAGCCGATGAAGAAGAAGTATTGATCGGAGGTCCAGTCCGCGACGCTGGTGGTTTGCGTAAAGACGGTGTAGTTGAAGAGCAGCATGATGCCGATCCACAGCCACTCGACGACGATCTTGACGAGGAAATTGCCGCGAAACGCCAGTTCGCCGAGTAGGCTGAACTTGGCAAGCGAACACCAGAGCTTGAGGCAACGCAGCAGCATGATTTCCATCAAGCCCCACCATAGCGCAGCGATTGGTGGGGGTTTAACCCGGGACCACCCCCACCAATCGCTGCGCTCATGGTGGGGCTTGGGAACTACCCACCATACGCGCTATAGTGGCGCAGGCCGAGGCGAAACAGATAGCGGCTCAGCAGCATCAGCGCGATCGCCCACGCCAGCTCGATCGCGAGGCCGATGAGCAGGTCGTTCCCCTTCATTTTTCCCAGAAACACCATGGCCGGGAAGTACGCAAGATACTGAAACGGCAAGCTGCGCATGATCGGCGTCACGTAGGGATAGCGGTCCAGAAATTCGAGCGGGAACATCTGCCCGGAGATGAAGAAGTTGAAGATGTTGATGATGTAGGCCACCGAGGTGATCTCGAGCAGCCAGAAGCCGCAGATGCCGATGCATGCTTCGAAGTAGAAGCCGATGAGGAACGCGAGCAGCAAGGATACGATGTATGCGCACCAGGTTGGCGCGTCGGGCATGTCGGGGAACACGTCGTAGAACAGCGCGAACAGCACCGCGTACGGGGCAGCCGTGGTGACGATGTACGCGATCTTGTGAGCGCCGCGATAGGACAGCAGATACCAGAGCATGTCGATCGGCTGCAGCAAATATTTCTTGAGATTGCCGTCACGGATGTCGCGGGCAATGCCGGTTGAAAGCCCCGGCATGCTCGAGAACATTCGGCTGATCTGCACCAGCAAAAGGTACGCGATCATCTCGTTGCGCGTGAAGCCGACGATGGTGTCCTTGCCCGAGCCGGTGTAGATCGCTTCCCAGAGCAGGAAGGTGGTGACGAGCGGCAGAAAGCGGAAGAACGTTGTGACGAAGAAGTCGGCGCGGTAAGTGAGCCGCTCGACCAGCGAGATGCGGAGAATCTTCAGATATTTGCGCAGCCCGGCCAGCATTTGCGTGTTGTGCCTCACCGTAGACATCACGCTCCGCGTGATGTCTACGGTCGCGATCAGCCTTTCTTCATCGGCGGCGCTTCCGACGCGGACGTGTGGTCGTGGATGATGCGCCAGCCCGCCGGCGTCTTGCGCATCACCAGCGTGAAGATGCCGGTCGGCGATTCGCTTTTGAGTTTGAGCCGAAATCGGCCGCGCACGAGGGCGTGATCGTCGCCGAGCAGCTCGATCGACATCTCCTCGAAGGAGAGCACGCCCATTTCCTTGCCTTCGCCTTGATAATGCTTCTGGTAGCGTTCGAGCGTCGCCTTCCAGCCCTTGGTCTTCTTGTCGCCGGAGAAGAAGCTCAACTCGTCGGAGTCGAGATAGCCCTTCATGAAGCCAGGCAGATCGCCCTTGTTCCATGCGACTGTCTGATCGTCGAGCACACGCTGGATGGCGGCCTTCTCCATGGCAGGATCGGCGGCGCTGACGAGCAATACGAGGCAAATGGCGTGCATGATTGCGGCTCCCGTTATCCGTTTGACGTGCCAGGCGGCGACAACAGATCGCGCAGTTTGCGCACCGCGCGCAAGTAGCGCATCGACGCCGCAGCTTCGGTCAGCCCCAAAGCCGACGCGACTTCCTGGTTCGCGAGCATTTCGTAATGCCGCATCAGGATCACTTCGCGGTCGTCCTCGTCGAGCTCGGCGATGGCCTCGCGCAATCGGCGTTGCATCTCGGCCTGAATGGCAGCCGACGCGGGCGTCAAATCCTGATTGAGCAATTGCCCCGCCAACTCCAGCGACGAATGGTCGGCCCAGGCCGGGCGATGCATCGGCTGCTCGCGATCAACGCCACGCTTCTGGGCCTGATGGTGCCGGCGATGAGCGTCAATGACGTGGTCCTTGGCGATGTGCCGAAGCCAAAGGTGGAACGGCATGCTAGGCGCCTTGAGATAATCGTTGAGACGCCGGCTCGCCTCAATGAGCACTTCCTGGACGACATCGCTGGCGTCGAGCCGTTGCACGATGGCCGGATCGAGGCGCATATCGATCATGCGGCGAATCGGCTCGCGATGCTTGGCGAGCAAGCGATCGACAGCGTCGGCATCGCCCTTCTTCGCCTGCTCGAGGAGCTCATGCGTTTGCGTTGCGTCGGGCCACATGCTTCCATTCTATGAAACGCCATCGAGTCGGATCATCATTGATGACAGAGACAAATCGTGATATCCTCAGTGGGAAGAGACGTAGGAGCGACACACATGCAAATCGCATCTGTAATCACGCAGGGTTCAATCCAGTCGATCCGGCTGCCGGAAGGATTCCATATTGATGGCAACGAATTCTACGTCAAGCACGTGGGCAAATCCGTGCTGCTAATTCCCAAAAACGCTGATCCGTGGGACCTGCTGGCGGACAGCCTCGGTCAATTCACGCCTGATTTCATGCAGGAGCGATCGCAACCGCCTCAGCAAGCTCGCGAGGAGCCGTTCGTGTGAAATACCTGCTTGATACCAAACACAACTCGGAGTCATCAGGCATGCCATTCGAATGCGTATGGGAACAGCGGCCGAACGCTTTCGGTGTCGATGAACGCGTCGCCGTGCTGCGCGATGGCAAGAATTGCCTGGAGGTCTGGCCGGCGCTAGGGTTCAATGCCTATCGCTGGCAAGTCGCCGGGCATGAGGTGCTCTATCGCAACCCGCAGTTCTTTGCGGAGAATCGGCCCACACGCAGCGGCATCCCGATATTGTTTCCGTTCCCCAATCGCATTCGCGAAGGCCGATTTTCCTGGGACGGCAAGACGTATCAACTGCCGCTGGGCGATTCGACGGGCAAGAACGCGATCCACGGGTTTGCGACCAAGCACGCCTGGCGCGTCGTCGATCAAGGCGCGGATGCGGCGATGGCCTGGGTCACCGGCGAATTCCATGGCTCCGTTGACGCCGCCGAGACGCTGCCGCTCTGGCCTGCCGACTACCGCATTCGCATCACCTATCGCCTTTTCGACCGCGTGCTGCGCCTCGAGATTGACGTGGACAACCCGGACACGAAGCCGCTCCCGTTCGGCATAGGTTTTCATCCCTATTTCGCGCTCGCTCCGTTCGGCGGCATGCAGGCGCTGGTCGGCGCCGGCGCGCCCAAGATGTGGGAGTTGATCGAGAGCCTGCCGACCGGCAAGCTGCTTGATGTCGATACGCGCTGCGATCTGCGAGGCGGGCAGGCGTACTCCCATCTTCAGCTCGATGATGTGCTGACGAATCTGTATCCTTTCTCCTACGATCAGCCTGATCGGCTCGGCATGGTCGCGGTGGTGCAGAATCCGTCCGGCGAGCGGATGCTGACGCTGTGGGCGTCGGACGATTTCCGCGAGCTGGTCGCCTTCACGCCGCCGCACCGTGAGGCGATCTGCCTGGAACCCTACACCTGCACGACCGACGCGATCAACCTGCAAGCGCGCGGCATCGACGCCGGCCTGCGCGTGCTGACGCCGGGCGAATACTGGCGCGGCAATATCGAAATCCATTTGGCAAGCTCGTAATTCATGAAAAAATCCAAGCGAAGAGTCCGCCCTTGCGCCGAATTGGCCCCTATCGTGGCCAACAAGCTGCGGCCGCCGATCGGCGTCGTGCTCGGCTCCCCTGGCGAAGTCGCGGAGCTGGTGCACGTTCTGCCCGACGGCGACATCACCTGCTTTCAAATGGACCGCTTCCAGGCCGACCGCCTGAGTGAATCGCTGCGTCTGCGCGGCCAGTCGGCGAAGGTGGAAACGCGCGCCGACCTGTGGGACCTCGCCAACTTCCAGACACTTATTTACCCGGTCGCACACGGCGGCGAACGGGCGCTCAAGCTCGACATGATCGAGCACGCGTTTCATGCGCTTAGGGACCATGGCGCCTTGATCGTGCTATCGCCGTACGACCGCGACGATTTCTTTCCGCCGGTGCTCAAGAAGGTGTTCGGCAAGGTGCATGCGCCGATGGAAGGCGACAACGCGGTCTTCTGGTGCCAGCGCGACGGCGACCGGCCGCGCCGCCGGCATGAGATTACGTATCACGTCCGCGTCGATGAAACCAAATCGTGCCACTTCGTGTCGCGGCCCGGCGTGTTCGGCTACGGCTTTTGCGATGACGGCGCCCGCGCGCTCACCGAAGCCATGGAACTCGAGCCCGGCCAGCGCGTCCTCGACCTGGGCTGCGGCGTCGGCGTGATTGGAGTGCTGGCGGCACAGCGGATCGGCCCGGAGGGATTGGTCACCTTCGCGGATAGCAATTGCCGGGCGATTGCGCTCGCCGAGATCAACGCGAAGGCCAACGGCGTGGCGCGCTTCGAGGCGATCGCCAGCCACACGCTGACGGACTGGCCGAATGCGACGTTTGATGCCGTCTTGGCGAATCCGCCTTACTATGCGCGGGGCTCGATCATCCACCATTTCATCGAGCGCGGCCACGCGCTGTTGCGGCCTGGCGGCGTCTTGTGCCTGGTGACCAAGCAGGTGGACGTGACCTGGCCGATGATCCAGGAACGCTTCGCCGAGCCGGAGCTGTTCGAGAGTCGCGGCTACGTCATCTTTCGCGCGCGCAAGGAAGGCTGAGCGAATGCCCATCTCAACCGTGCCTCAGCGCTGGCCTAATCCATAGACCCGCACCGCATTGTCGTGGAACAGTTTGCGCTGCTCCTCGGCGGGGCGGTTGCGAACGATCGTGCGCAGCGCCTCCACCCAGCGGCGATAGGTTGCGCGCAGCGTGCAGACTGGCCAGTCGCCGGCAAACATGACGCGATCGACGCCGAATGCGCTAAGCGATTGGTTAATGACCGGTGCAAGATCCTCGGCCGCCCAGCGCTCGCGCGCTTGCACGACAATGCCGGAGATCTTGCAAGCGACGACGTTTTGCTTGCGGGCCAGGTTTTCCATGTCGCGCTGCCATTGGGTGCGGTCCTTGGCATAGACCGGACCGTTGCCGCAATGGTCGAGGATGAAATTGGTGTTCTTGCAGGCTTCGGCGAGCTTGACCGCGTCGCCGATCTCGCCGTGCCGCATGCAGAGATCGAACTTGAGGCCGGCTTCACCGAGGGCTTGCACGCCGCGGACGAAGTTGGCGGTCAGGCAGAAGCCTTGCTTGGCCGAGGGGTTGTGCAGGACCTGGCGGACGCCCTTGAGGAAGCGATTGCCGCGGAAACGTTGCAGGTACTTCGGGAAGTCGTCGTCCGCAGGCCGACCGCCAATGACGGCGCCGACCAGCGGTGTGTTGGCCTGCCGGCAAATGTCGAGCACGTATTCTGCCTCGGCGACGTGCTGCTTCGGATCGACATCGACCTCCATGTAAACGCCTTTGACAACGTTCAAGCCGTCGATGGCGGTCTGATAGTCCTTGATGACGAAGCTGCGCGCGAGCGGCGAATCCTTCTCGAGCCAGGGCAGGCGAAAGCGATTGAGGTCCCACAGATGCACATGCGTATCGACCACGCGCGGCATCTCGCCGGCTGGCTGCACGACCGGCGCAGCCTCCGTGCCTGCAACCGGCAATGCGGATGCGGCCGCCAGCGCGGCGCCCTTCAAGAACACTCGGCGTTGCATGGTGTTAGACCCCAGGCCAAGAAGAGCGAAAAACGACGCCTATTTCACCAGCTCCTTGCGCTTGCTCGCGATCAGGGCCAGCAGCGCCTTTTGCGGGTCGGCGAATTTTTTGATGCCTTCCGACATCAGCGTGTCTTCGAGCTTCTGGATATCGACCAGCCGATCGATCTCGGCGAGCACCGCCGCGCTCGGCATTTGATCGATCTGGCGCGTGATGGTTCGGCCGCTCGCTTCGACCTTGTCGTTGGTGTCGGGCGGATTGGTTTCGATGTCGGTGCCGGCGAACGCTTCGACGTACTTCCACGCCGGGTCGCCGGGCTTCTTGGTGCCGGTGCTGGCGAAGATCATTTCCTGGGCGAGCGGCAGGTTCTTGTCGGCCCAGAATTGACGGTTCTCTTGCCAGATGCGCTTGGCGTTGACGATGCCAACCACCCCTTGCGCCTCCGTGGAAAGCTGCGGCACATGGTGCTCGGTGTAGACATCGACTCGGCTCACGAAGATGCTGTAGACCGACTTGAACTTATCCCGGCTAGCGCGCTTCTGGGCGCCGCGCCAAATCGATTCGCGGGCGATCTTGCACTGGCGCTGCGAGAAGATCAGCGTGACGTTGAGCGTGACGCCGGCGGCGCAGAGGTCCTCTACCGCGCCGAGGCCGCCGGGCGTGGCGGGGACCTTGATCATACGGTTGGTGTGGCCGGCGCTCCATTTCTTGCCGAGCTCGATGTACTTCTTGGTGCGCTCGGCGACCGGCAGGTTGACGGCGGGGTCCTCGAGCAGCGGATCGAGCTCGAAGCTGACGTAGCCGTCGTTGCCCTTGGTGCTTTCCCAGACGGGCTGAAACACCTTCTGCGCCTGGCGGACGAGCATGTCGGTGAGCTGCCAGGCGATCTCGTCATCCTTGAGACCGTCGCGCTCCAGGCGGGCGAGGTCCTGATCGAAGCGGCCGGTCTTGATGAGATCGGAGACGATGATGGGGTTCGAAGTCGCCCCGGTGGCGCCGAGGGCGCGGTTGCGCTGCACGAGATCGGGATCGATCGAGTCGAGCCAAACTTTGGTTCCGGAGGCGATCAGGGATTTCAATGGACTGGTCATGATGACAACCTCGGAGTAGTGTGGTCGGTCACGAGGCACGGAATAAGAATTGCACTGTTGCTGTGGTATTGTACCCATTCGCTCGTCGCTGACCACGGAGGCGCTGATGTTCTCATTGCAAAATCGCATTGCCCTGGTGACCGGAGCAGGTCGCGGCATTGGCAGGGCCATCGCCATTGGTCTCGCCAAGGCCGGCGCCAAAGTGGGCGTCACGGCGCGCACCGCCGCCGAAGTTGAAGGCGCCGTCGCCGATATTCAGAAAGCAGGCGGACAGGCGCTTGCCATCGTCGCCGACCTGACGCAGAAGGACGCTCCCGCGCAAATCCTGCAGGAGATGACCGCCAAGCTTGGGCCGATCGATATTCTCGTCAACAACGCCGGCATCGGCTCCAGCGCCAATCCCAGACCGGTCGCCGAGTTCAGCGACGATTTTTGGGAGCTATCGCTGCTGTTGAATCTGACGGTGCCGTACAAGCTCAGCAAGGCGGTGTTGCCCCACATGCGCGAGCAGCGCTGGGGCCGGATCATTAACATCGCGTCGATCAACTCCAAGATGCCGAGCCTGCACGGGGCGGCGTACGCGGCCAGCAAGCACGGACTCCTCGGCCTGACGCGCACTCTCGCACTGGAGGTCGCCCGCGAAGGCGTCACGGTCAACGCGATTTGCCCGGGCCCGGTGCGCACCGTCATGAACGACAAGCGCATCGAATACGACGCGCTCCGGCGCAGCATGACGTTCAAGGAGGTCGAGCAAGCGATGACGCCGATCGGCGGCCGACTGGAGCCAGAGGACATCGCGCCCATGGCCGTGTATCTCGCAAGCACCGAGGCGCGTATGGTCACGGGCCAGGCGTTTAACATCTGCGGCGGCGTGCTGCTGTATTGATATTGATGGCGAGCGATTGAAAGCAACTGTCTGCCCTAATTGGGACCGACATCGACGCTCGCTTGCGGTTTCGCGCGATGGACCACTCGAAATCGCGGGACGCCGTGCGCAAAACCGCAAGCGAGCATCGATGTCGATCCGAATGGCCCACCGCGGCGCAGGCTATCCCTCAAACAAACGCCGGATCGGTTCGCCGTCGGTTAGGCGATAAGGACGGCCCGTCAAGTCCTGGATTTCGGTCGCGGGGTCGATGCCGAAGCGCCAGAAGATGGTGGCGGCGAAATCGGCAGGCGTGACCGGATCGAGCGCCGGGTACGCCCCGATGCGATCGCTGGCGCCGTGAACACTGCCGCCGCGCACGCCGCCCCCAGCCAGGAATACCGTGTAGCAATCGGGCCAATGGTCGCGGCCGGCAGTCGCATTGATGCGCGGCGTGCGGCCAAATTCGCCAACGGCAATGACGAGGGTGGTGTCCAGCAGCCCGCGCGCGTCGAGATCCTCGATGAGGGCCGACATGCTCTGATCGAACGGGGGCAGCAGGTAGTGGCGATGTTCCTGGAAGCCCGTTGCATGAGCATCCCAGTTTTGGCCTTGCTGCTTGTAATCGTTGATGGTAACGAAGGGTACGCCGGCCTCGACGAGACGACGGGCAAGCAGGAGATTCTGGCCGCGGATCTGCCGGCCGTTGCCAAGTCCGCCGCCGCCTCCTTCGTAAGCCCGTGCCGTGCCGTAATAGCCATAACGTTCGCGGGTGCGCTCGCTTTCCTGCGATAAATCCAGGGCGCGGCGAATGGCCTCGGATTCCAGCAACTGATACGCGCGCTCGCCAAAACGGCGGAACTGCTGGCCGGCCGGGTGGCTCGTGTTCTGGACGCGGTCCATGTCTTCGAGCAAAGTGCGGCGTTGCTGCATGCGTGCCGGGGTCAATTCGCCTGGGAGCGTCAGCATGTCGGCCCGGTAGGCGCCGTTGGCGGGATCTCCCTCGATCCAGAACGGATTGTACGCCGCCCCGAGAATGCCCGCCCCCTGGCACGGCACATCGACAACATTGTGAAACAGAAAGGGCAAGGCAGCGCAGGCCACGTCGAGGCGACGATCGCGCCAAAGATACGCCAGTGCGCTGCCGTAGCTGGGAAAGAACTGCGGTAGGGGCGCAAACAACTCGCGATCCCCGCCGGCCAGGGGTCGGCCCGTCAGCGTCTCGATACCCGCGGCGTCGTGCAAGCGGTTGGCGTGATGCAGACTGCGGATCAGGGCGCATTTGTGCATCAACCGAGCCAGGCGCGGCAAATGCTCGGCGACTTGCAGGCCGGGCACCGTCGTGGCGATCGGTTGAAACTCACCGCGAATTTCCGCAGGCGCACTCGGCTTGAGGTCGAAGGTGTCCAGATGGCTCGGCCCGCCGTACTGGTAGAGCAAGATGCAGGCGCGCAATCTCTGGGACGGCTGCGCGGTCCGCGGTTCGGTCGCGGCCTGGGCATGCAGCAGTGTCCCCAAGTTCAAGCCCAGAGCGCCAAGCCCTGTCGCCCCAAGCCATTCCCGGCGAGTCACGGCCGCTGCTTCATTCATTTGGATCTCCCGGTTCTGAACAAAGCTATTGTACAGATGCGCGTATGCGCGGAAGCACGTTTGAATAATGCTCCCAGGTCAAGCCGTCCACGGTGGCGCTGGACTTCGACAGGACGCCATCCACCAGCCCGCCTTGATCCACCATGATCTCGAGGATGCGTTTTTCGCACGCTGGATCGAACAGGCTCGCGTGGAGCTTCTTGCCGCGCAGCAGCGAGACGCCGGCCGCGAGCGCGTAGGCGCCCCAGTTACTGACACCGCAAACGATGAGATGGTCGGCGGCGGTGGCGCAGGCGACGAGGCCGCCGTTGTTGATGTTGCGGGCGAGGACGTCGCGGGGGATTTTGCCCATGCCGATCTCGTTGCCGCCGTCGCCGATGCCAATGGTGGTGAGGCCGGCGCGCGGGGCAAACAGGCGATGGGCCGGGCTCATAAAATCGGTGATGTCGCGGCCACGCATGGTGTGGCAGCGGCCGCGATGTTCCGCCGGCACATGGTCAATGGTGTGGCTCGGGCCGACACGCTCGATCGCCAGCAGATGCGTCAATGCTGGGATGCCCTTTTGCTCGTCGAAATAGCGCCAGTAGTCGGCATCGCTCATCGTCTGCGCACGGGTGGGCGTCGGCAGCGTCACGATGGGAACGTGCCCGCTTATGCCGCACTCCGCCAATCCGACCTCCAGCGAACGCGTGCAGAAGTCATCGGTCACCAGAGCGACGGCGATGCCAAGCGGGACCAGCGCCCTTGCGAGGTACAGCGCTCCGAGCGGGCCATCGGTCTCCCCGGCGGGAGGCGTCGCGCTGGGGATGTAGAATCCGGTGACAACCGCCAGTCCCGGCGCCGGATGATCGGCCAGGCTATGGCAAGCGGCACGGAAATCATCGGGACACGCGTTGACGAGATTGCGTTCGGGATCGGTGCGCAAGCCGCGCTGGCCGATGTCTTCCTGAATGATGTCGCGCAGCTGGTTCAGAATTGCGTCGCTCATGGCTTTGGTGCCGCCCCGTTCTAGGAGTCGCGTAGGGTGGGCCGAGTACTCGAGGCCCACCGGAACCCTGATGACGCGTGTTGAGCTGGCGGGACACTGTCGCGGGCGCTGCCGGTGGGCCTCGAATACTCGGCCCACCCTACGCCTTTGGCTCGGCCTCGTTCTTGCGCAAGAGCGCGAACGCCTTCCACAGGTATTGCAAGCCGCTCAGCGCCGTCGAGATCAGCATCGCCCAGACGAGGATGTCGCGCGTCCACCGAAAGATCGGCCAATCAACGGGCAGCAGCGGCGATTCGACCTCGCGCAGGGCCAGGAAGATCGCGAACAGGGCGGCGCATTGCAGGCCCATCTTGATTTTGCCGAGCCATTCCGCGCCGAAGTTGGCCCCTTCGTTTTCCAGGAAGCTGCGCAACCCCGTGATGATGAGCTCGCGGGCCACGACGACGACGATCATCCACGGCGCCAGGCCGGAATTCTTATTCATCAGGTAGATGTACGCGCCGCAGATGACGACCTTGTCCACGAGCGGATCGAGATTGCGCCCAAGCGTGCTCGTGAGGCCTTGCTTACGGGCGATGTAGCCGTCGAGCCAATCGCTGAAGGCGGCGAGCGCGAAGACGCCGACGCACCAGAGCCACTGGTCGTACTCGATGAGGATGAACAGGATGATGCCGAGCCCCAGCCGGGCGGCGGTGAGCTGGTTCGGCAGGTTGAAGATGGGCGGCTGCTTCTTAGGCGGCGTCGCGGTGGCAGTCATACACCAATTATACGGACTCGGCGATTCACTCCCCAGTCACCCTGATGATCACGTTGTAAAGCTCGTGGTCCTCGTCGCCATGGCAGCCGTGCGCGAACAGCACCGATGCCAGCACCCAGGCGGCGAGCACCCATTTCAACAAGCTCACTAGCCCGACGCGTAAGCGAGGATTGGCATTGACCACTCGCTTGCGCGTCGCGCAAATTGGTTTCTGATGCGTCTTCATTTTTGCAGCTTGTCCTTGAAGAAGCGCGTGGTTTGATCGATCGTCTTCAGGAGCTTTTCGCCGCATTCCACAAGGCAGCCGCCATGATCAACAATTTCGGCCTCAAGGTCTTCAGCGGCCGCACCAATGTTGGCCTGGCGGAGAAGATTGCCCAGATCCTCGGCGATCCGCTCGGCAAGGTCGAGCTCAAGAACTTCCCCGACGGCGAATTCTGGGCCCGCATCGACGAGGACGTGCGCGGCCGGGATGTGTTCGTAGTGCAATCGACCTGCCATCCGGTCAACGACAGCATCATGGAATTGCTGATCATGCTCGACAGCCTGAAACGCGCCAGCGCCGCGCGCATCACCGTGGTGCTGCCGTACTATGGCTACGCGCGGCAAGACCGCAAGGCGGAGGGCCGTGTGCCGATCACCGCCAAGCTGGTCGCGGACCTGATCACGGCAGCCGGCGCGCACCGGGTGCTGACGCTCGACCTGCACGCCGCCCAGATTCAGGGCTTCTTCAACGTCCCGGTCGATCACCTGTACGCGAGTCCGGTCCTCATGCAAGCGGTCAGGAAACTGCCGTGCGACCCGCGCGAGTTCATCGTGCTCAGCCCGGACGAGGGGAGCGTCAAGCGGGTGCTGCGTTATCAGAAGAAGCTGAACGTCAACATGGCGATCGTGGACAAGCGCCGCATCAGCGCCAGCCAGGTCGAGAGCGCGAACCTGATCGGCGCCAGCCTGGAGGGAAAGGTCGCGCTGATTTTCGACGACATGATCTCGACGGCCGGCACTGTCGCCAGCGCCGCCCGCACCGCCTGCACCGTCGGCAAAGCGAAAGGCGTCTATATCTTCGCCACCCACGGCGTCCTGTGCGGCGACGCCATTCGCAACCTGCGCGAGGCCCCCGTCGAAAAGGTCACCATCACCGACACGATCCCGCTCACGCCTGAAAAGCAGATTCCCAAGATCGAGGTGACCAGCGTCGCCGAGCTGCTGGCCGACGCGATCAAGCGCATTCACTTCAACCAATCGGTGAGCGAGCTGTTCGTGTAGCCGCTCGCGCTGTAGTCCTCACGCTCCGCGTGAGGACATGTCGTCACGCGGAGCGTGACGACTACATTAGCGAACTGTTCGTGTAGGATTCACAGCTTCAATTTGCCAAAAGCGTCCGCCATTTCCTGCGCTATGCGCTTTCGCAGCGCCGCGTCGAGCAAGTTGCCGTGGTTGCGGCCCGGGAAGATTTCGACGACGGCGTCGCTGCCGCGGTCCTTGAGCGAATCGCCAAGCAGGCGCGTCGCGCCGTCGAGGTAAAAGGTGTCTTCGGCGCCCATGTAGACGTGCAGCTTGCCGGCGAGCTTGGGGCCAAGCGTCTTCCAGTTGCGCTGGAGCACGAGGCGGATGTCGTAGCGCTCCCAGGCCTTGGCGACATCGCGGTCGATGACGCCGGTGGTGCGGTTCCAAAGCGGCATCGGTTTGCCGTCCTTGCCGCGTGGGCTGAAGACAGCCTCGAATGAGAAGAGCTGTCCGCCGCGGCCCATCACCACTTCCATGTCGTTGAACGGCTTGTAACGCAGCAGGACCTTGCCGCCAGCGCGGGCCAGCGGTCGGGATTCGCCTTTCTCGTCGGTGAACAGGTTTTGCTTGGGGTCGTATATATTGACGCGCTGGAAGTCGCGGAAATCGACGGGGTCGGGGGCCGTGGACCAAGTGCCGCCGAAGAAATCAGGATAGGCGACCTGCAGCCACAGGCTCGACCAGCCGCCGGAGGAACGGCCGGTGACGAATCGCGCGGCCGGGCTGCCGACGGCGCGAAACTTCGCCTCGAGGTGCGGGATCAGCTCCTCGGCAAGCGCTTTGCCGTAGGGGCCGTTGTTGTCCGAGTCGGCGAAGACGTGATGGCCCAGCCAGCAGCTTGGATCGAGGACAACGTAGAGCATCTCGACGCCGGCGACATCGGTGGCGTTGCGTGCTTCAGCGCCGAACGCGCCGTAGTGATTGCCGCCGAACCCCGGGATTTCGTAGATGACCGGATACTTCTTCGCGGGCGCATCGGCGAACGACTTCGGCAGCACCACGGCCGCCCGCAGCATCATTGGCTTCTTGTGGAACGCGCTAAGCAGCTTGCTCTCGATCTCGACGTACTTGACGCTCCCCTTCTCCTCGAACTTGCGCACCGGGATCACCTGGTCCATGACGAGCTTGATCGGCTCGATCGGCGGATGGTCCGGATCGTAGAGCACCGGCTGCGAATAGGCATTGCCGGCTGAGTTGTTGAAATTCATGCCGCCGAGGTCACGATCGAGGATCGCTTGCAAGTAGTACTTCTCGGTCGCCATCGTCTCCCACGCCTTCGGATGCGCGAATTTCGGCTCGAACTTGAGCGGCGTATCCGGCATCCATTTGACGACATCCTGTGCAAACGCCGGTTGCGGGTTGAACCAGTTGAGGCCCGCTGGCGTTCCCTTGCTCGCCGTTTTGGTCGCGATGACGAAGACGCGCCCGGTGAACGGCTCGGCAGTCACGCTCTTGGGAAACGCCAGCTCGACGTGGAGCTGCGCGCCAGGTTGCGTCAGACAAACAGCGAGAAAAAACGGTTCGAGATGCATGCGCTTCACGTGGTTGGAGTATGTATGCACAAACGGGCACAACATCTGTAATATACGCAGGAACGCCCATCCGCGCCAATCATCAAGGAGCTGTCATGCACCGCTGCGTGATCCTGTTTGCCGCGTTCTTCGTTGCCGTCCCGGTCTACGCACAGGACGCCAAGATCAAGAGCGAGAAGAAAATCGTCTACGGCAAAGGCGAAGACGTCGATCTGGAGCTCGATCTCGCGATGCCGGCCGAGGGCAAGGGGCCGTTCCCCGCAGTCGTGTGCATTCACGGTGGCGGCTGGAAGAGCGGCAGCCGGCAGCAATTGACCGCGCTCACCGAGCACCTCGCCAAGAACAACTTCGTCGCCGTCACGGTCACCTATCGCTTCGCGCCCAAGTACAAATTCCCCGCGCAGATCGAGGATTGCAAAGCGTCGGTTCGCTGGCTGCGCGCCAATGCCGAGAAGTATTCGGTCAATCCCGATAAGATTGGCGCCGTCGGCTTCTCGGCGGGCGGCCATCTTGCGTGTCTGTTGGGCGCTGCCGACGAGAAGGCCGGG
>Ga0206960_1052_pt1 | contig 31277 bp, 28 predicted proteins | sample Alteio_BWOrgHeat_29_FD_153255 | JGI IMG/M metagenome (GOLD analysis project Ga0206960, IMG submission 153255) | Enriched cells from forest soil in Barre Woods Harvard Forest LTER site, Petersham, Massachusetts, United States -... | ecosystem: Environmental > Terrestrial > Soil > Temperate forest >... | reverse complement strand
TTCGGCGTCACCCCGCAAATCGCGAAAGAGCTGCTCGCCGGCGGCGTCGACGTGCTCACCGGCGGCGACCATGTGTGGGACCAGAAAGATATCACCCCCTACCTCGCCCAGGAAAAGCGCCTGCTGCGCCCCGCCAATTTCCCGGCCAGCACGCCCGGCTTCGGCAGCGGCATTTTCCAAAGTGCTTCGGGCAAAAAAATCCTGGTCATCCACCTGCTCGGCCAGGTGTTCATCAAACAACACGTCAACTGCCCGTTCGCGGCGGCGGATGCGCTGCTGGCCGGGCATAGCTTAGGCAAAAACGTCGCCGCCATTTTCGTGGATTTCCACGCTGAGGCGACGAGCGAAAAAACCGCCATGGGGCAGTATCTCGACGGCCGCGTCACCGCCGTCATCGGCAGCCACACCCACATCCCCACCGCCGACGCTCGCATCCTCCCCAAAGGCACCGCCTACCAGACCGACGCCGGCATGTGCGGCGATTATAACTCGGTGATCGGCTTCGCCCCCGCCGGCCCACTGCACCGCTTCCTCACCAAAATCCCCAAAGCCAAAATGGACCCCGCCGAAGGCAAAGCCACAGTCTGCGGGTGTGTTATTGAGATGGATGAGGGAACGGGATTGGCGAAAGGTATTACAACGCTTCAAATTTAATGCATATTATTTAATAAATGCTATACTATGCGCTATGCAGGAAACGCCAACAACAACTACAGACTGCTCTCGTTTTACCACCGAGGATTGGCGGACAATCCATACCTCAGACTTATACAAAAAAGAATTGGCCAAACGACAGGGCGCACCAGTTATCAACGAGAGCCCGCACCTCCAACGACTGATCGCTGAAGGCATAGATGAACACATCATGACGATTCATCAGCGACAAGTCATGCGCACGCAAAAAAGTAGGCCGCAACGTATTGTTTCAGATAACTACACAAGAATACTATCGCACGATTGGTTGGAGCGGTTAACACACGCGGTTCAGAAACTTCAAACAGAAGAACCGGACTCGTACAGCCACTTAATACCGCTCTTGTTTGCCTCTTTTAAAAACCAATATCACGGAGTAAAGGGCGGGCCTGACACTATGGCGCTTGAACCAGAGCATCTTGCATATATTGCATATGGTGGCGTTATAGCCTCTGCAGTAAAGTGTTACCAACAACTTCCTATGGGCCAAGACCTTGAAGGTCTTAAGTCGTGCAATCTTATTTGTATCGGAGAGACCCCGGACGGAAAACACCTATTAAGCTGAATGACGTAATACCACCCCCAATCCCTACTATATACTCCGCTTCACCAGCAACTGCAGCTCCCCCACCAATTCCCGCGCCACGGGGTTGTCTTCGCCGGTGAGGCGGTTGGCGAGAATGGCTTGCAGACTTTCGACATGCTTGGAAAGCACGACATTGTGCTGCGGGCGAGCAACGTCGTAATAGCGCTGGGTAAAATCATGCAGCGCAATCGCCACGCGCGCCGCCAGGGCGTAGCCGGAGGGCAGCGCATGCGTGCGTAGCGCCATGGTTGCCTTGCACATATTCTCAATGCCGGTGCGCGGATCAGTGGGGCCGGAGGAAAGCAAGCGATAGGCCTGGCGCACGGCGTCCATATCGAGCAGCATCCATTGCAGAAAATCCTCGCCCATACGCGCCGCTTCCGCCTGCGGCAGAATATGCTCCAGGCCCGCCATGCGCGTTGCCGCCGCTTCCAACCGTGACTTGAGCGCGTAGTCGGGCTTGAGCAGGCGGGGCTTGCTATCCGCAAACACTTCACCCAGCGCCTCGCGGCCCACCACCAGCGGCGGCGGTGCGGTGCGGCGCTCCGCTACGCCCGCCGGTGGCACACGTTGACTTTCACGGCGGCGGTCTGGCCCAATATAATTCGGCGCTAGAATAAACGCCCGCGGCTGGTCGATAATCGCCGTCAACCGGTCCAGCATTACGCGCACGTTGAACGGCTTGCTGATAATCTCATTCACGCCCGCATCAATGCCCTCGCGCACCGAATCCGACAGATTGTCGGTGATGGTAAGCAAAATAGGCAGCGTGCGGTTGGGCGAATCCGGCGAGCGCAGGCGGCGCGTCAGCTCCAGCCCGCCCTCCGGCCGGCTTTCGCGCGCGGCAATCAGCAAATCCACCGGCTTCTCGCCGATCCAGGTAAACGCCTCGCGTGAATCGCGCGTCAGCAGCGTCTGCGTCACGCCGATGGTGGACAGCACTTTGCGCGTCATCTGCGCGGAGGGAATGTCGTAATCCAACACCACTGCCTGCAAATGGCCAAGGCGGAGATAGGCGAGTTGCTGCGCCGCTGAACTGTTTTCAGGAATGGCGGGCATGGGCCTCATCGCTTTTGTGCAAGCGCTCCAACACTTCGCGCGCCAGCGGCAGCGTGATAGCCCGCCCGCGCGCAAATGCCGCCTCGTCCAGCGCCGCCGCCAAGCGCTGCGCGCCGGCAAACGAGCGCTCCATACGCGCCGCCAGAAACGTCAGCACGGCGGGCGAGAGGGAAAGCTGACGGTCGGCAAATTGCTTGGCCAGCACGGCCGACATCAACGTATCGTCCGGGGCCAATAGCTGTGCACGCGGCAACGCCGAAAGCCGCGAAACCAAATCGGGCGTGGTGAACGCCGCGGTGCTGCGCGCCGTGAGCAGCAGATATTTATGCGCGCCGGCGGCGTAATTCAGCAGGTGAAACAGCCCCGCCTCATCGGCGCTCTCAATGCCGTCCACATGCGCAGCCAAGCCCGGCATCAGCAGCTCGGAAGGCGCATGCCCGATGCGCTCCGGCGCAATCGCCTCGGCGCGCGCCTGCGTGCGCCACAACGCCGCCAGATGGCTTTTGCCCGAACCTGCCGGGCCGGTAAGCAGCAAACTATGCCCCGGCCAGTTCGGCCAGGCATGCACCCAGTCATACGCCTCGCGATTGGCGCCCGAGACGAAAAAATCGTCCCGCGCATAAGCCGGCACGGCGGAAAAAGCGAAGGCGAGCTGTTGCATCATGCTCATATGTGTATCACGACTCCGCATAAAGTGGGCTAGCCAAATACCGCTCCACCGCAAAGCGGATCAGCACGCCGATCACCGCCGTGGTCGGCACCGCCAGCAGCACGCCGACAAACCCGAACAACGCGCCGCCCGACAGCATGCCGAAAATAATCCACAGCGGGTGCAGCCCCACCCGCTCGCCCACCAGCCGCGGCGTCAGCAGATAGCCCTCAACCAGCTGGCCAACGCCATACACGACACCCACCAGTAGCAGCTCCTGCGTAAACCCAAATTGCACATAGCCGATCACCATGGACGTGGCGAACATCGACAGCGCGCCCACATACGGCAAAATCACCAGCGCGCCGGTGGCCAGCCCCAGCACCAGCCCGAATTTCAACCCCACCAGCGTTAGCAGCAGCCCGTAATACACCGCCAGAATCAAACACACATTAAGCTGCCCGCGCAAGAAACCCGCCAGCGTGTCGTCAATACGGCGCAGCTGCGCGCGGATGGTCGGCGCCGAAGCGCGCGGCAGCAGCTTGTTCAGCCGCGCCGTCATCATGTCCCAGTCGCGCAGCAGGAAAAACGCCACCACCGGCGTGATAAGCAGCAGCGCCACAATATTTATCAACGCCACGCCGCCCGCGAATACGCCCACCAGTAGCGTGCCGCCCTCCTTGAGCGCCGCCGTTGCGCCGTCCCCGGCTGCTTTTTGAATCGCCTTCGCCTGGTCGGGTGCCAGATACGACATCCACTCGTGCACCCGGTCGCCATAACGCGCCGAGAAATTGGAGACGTCCTCCGGCAAATCCTCCGCCAGCTGCGTGCATTGATGCACGATCAGCGGCGCCACCAGCGCCAGCGCCGCGGCAATCAGCGCGAAAAACACCACCACGATCAGCCCCGCCGCCAGCCCGCGCGGCCATTTGTGTTTCTCCAGCCGGTCCGCCACCGGGTGCAGAAAATAAGCAATCATCACACCGATGATAAACGGCGGCAGAATGCCGCGAATGGCGTAAATAAACAGCCCCGCCAGCAGCACGATCACCAGCCACGCCGCTGCGCGCTTGAGTGCTTTGGATTCGCCATTGGCGTGTTGTTTTGCGCGCGTGGTCATGGTGAAACTACCCAATATGTATCAGCTTTATGCACTCTGAAATGCGCTGCCTCCAGCGCGCTGGCGAGTGCTTCCGGCGTGCCTTTATAATGAATCATCGCGTCGGCCTGCGTGGCCGCCAGCGCGTGCAGCTCCACCTGCGTCACCACCGGCATGGACAGCAGCTTGGCGCGCGTTTGCGTCCAGGCGGTGAGCGTAGTGATGGGAATCACCACCAGCTGCCGCCCGGCCGTCTGCCCGTTCAGCGCCCGCTTTTCCAAAATCGCATTGCGCTGCTGCGCCAGCTGCACCACGATCTCGCGGGCAGCACGCGTCAGCAGCGCATCGCGGTCCTCCTGTGGATCGGCGCTGTATTCCAATACTTCCATATCGCTGCGCTGCGGGCCGATCAGCCGCCGCAGCACCGTCAAATGCGGCGCCGGGTCCGCCGAATAGGTCGCTTTCAGCACCGCCACTTCCGCCGCGCCGTAACGCCCGAGCAACGTATTAAACGCGGTATACGGATTGGATTGCGCCGTCTGCGCGTTGATCTGTCCGACATCCTCCGCGTCACCATACGGCGCCAACACCGCGCCGCCGCCTTCCTCCACCGCCATGCGCTGCCACACCACGCGCCAGGCATTTTCCTTCTCCCACAGCATGTCGCCGCCGCCTTCGCTATACACCGGAATCACCAGCAGCGAGGAGGAATGCGATGCCACTTCCGGCGCGTCCTTACTATGCGTGCCGAGGAGATTATTGATCGCCACCGCATCGTAATTGACGCGGAACGAAGCGGAATATTTATTGCCGATGATTTTCTCGTCCTTCACCACCTCAATACCGCGCACCAGCGCCAGGATTTTCTTTACATCCAGCTTTTGTAGAATGTCTTTCTTCTGGTCCGGCGCCAGGCGGTCCAGCAGCGCGGCAAACCCTTCAATTTTCGCCTTATCCATTGCCTCACTACGCGCCTGAGTGGCATCCGCCCCCGTCACTTCCTCGCTCACCTCGCTGGAAAGCAGCGCGCTTTGCGCCTGCGCCAGCGCGGGGAAGCCTAACAGGAGCAGCAGAACTACAAGGCGCATATTGATTTCACGGGTTTTCTTCGTTACAAGAAGCTCTCATTCATAGTCTTTCTCCGGGATATTCGCAACATGAAGAACGTTAAAGATAGCCTCACCTACCGCGCGGCAGGCGTGGACATTGATGCCGGCAACGCGCTGGTGGACCGCATCAAGCCCCTCGCTAAGGCAACGGCGCGGGCCGGAGTGATGGGCGGCCTGGGCGGCTTCGGCGCCCTGTTCGACCTCAAAAAAACCGGTTATAAAGACCCCATTCTCGTTTCCACCACCGATGGCGTCGGCACCAAACTCAAAATCGCCCAGGAGCTGGGCAAACACGATACGATCGGCATCGATTTAGTTGCCATGTGCGTCAACGACCTCATTGTACAAGGCGCCGAGCCACTCTTCTTCCTGGATTATTTCGCTACCGGCAAGTTAGAGGTCGGCGTCGCCGCCGCCGTCATCAAAGGCATCGCTGAGGGCTGCAAGCAGGCAGGCTGCGCCCTGGTCGGCGGTGAAACGGCGGAGATGCCCGGCATGTATAAACCCGGTGAATATGATTTGGCCGGTTTTTCGGTCGGCGCCGTCGAACGTAAAAAAATTCTGCCGCAGCAAACCATTGAAAAAGGCGATGTGGTGCTGGGCCTCGCCTCCAGCGGCGTGCATTCCAACGGATTTTCGCTGGTGCGCCGCATTGTGGAAAAAAGCGGCCTGGCGTGGTCGGCGCCCGCCCCGTTCGACAAAAAGAGAACGCTGGGCGCCGCCCTGCTCGCCCCCACCAAAATTTATGTCAAACCCGTGCTCAAAGCCATGCAAACCGACGGCATCAAAGCCTGCGCGCATATCACCGGCGGCGGCCTCACCGAAAACATTCCGCGCGTGCTGCCCAAGGAACTTGCCGCCCACCTCACCCGCAAAAGCTGGGAAATGCCGCGCCTATTCTCCTGGCTGCAAACCGCTGGCGGCGTGAGCGATGAGGAAATGCACCGCGTGTTCAATTGCGGCATCGGCATGGTGCTGGTCGTGAAAAAATCCGCCGCTGCGAACGTGATAAAATCCCTCGAGGCGCAAGGCAAAACCGTCTACACGCTCGGCGAATTGCGTGCGCGAAAAGGCGAAGCGGTCGTGATAAAATGATTGTTGCGCTCAAGCGCCACTGGGGCTGCGCTCGCGGTCGCTCGCTAGTCCTCGCTTACGCTCGTCCAGGCATAATTCTATGAACAAAATCAAAACCGCAATCCTCATCTCCGGCAACGGCTCTAATCTGCAAGCGCTGATTGATGCCGCCGCCGCGGCGGATTACCCGGCCCAGATCGCCCTCGTCATTTCCAACAAAGCCGATGCCTACGGCCTGACGCGCGCCAAAAACGCCGGCATCCCCGCGCACATCATCTCGCACAAGGAATACGCAACCCGCGACGCCTTTGACCGCGCGCTCCACGCCGCGCTGACGCAGGCCCATATCGACATCGTGTGCCTTGCCGGTTTCATGCGCCTGCTCACGCCCTGGTTCGTGGAGCAATGGAGCGGCCGCATGCTCAACATCCACCCCTCACTCCTCCCCGCCTTCAAAGGCGCCCATGCAGTACGCGACGCCCTCGCCGCCGGCGCCAGCGAAACCGGCTGCACGGTGCATCTGGTAACCCCGGAAGTGGACTCCGGCCCGGTTATTTTGCAAGCCCACGTGCCCATTCTGCCGGGTGACACGGAGGAAACGCTGGCCGAGCGTATTCACAAGGAAGAACACCGAATTTACCCCGAGGCACTAAAACTCCTTAGCAAACGCTAGGTTGACAAGTTAATGTTTGCATGATTTACCTGAATAAATAATAATATTTAGGGGGATGTTTTATGAGTGCGGACCAAAATCCGGAAGAGTTTCACAAGCGCGTGAAAGATAATGGCGGCAGGGCCATTAACGAGCGTAATGACAGAATGCTCACCCTTGAACTCAGCGGCCCTATGATAGAAATGTGGGGATGCAGAACGGAGCCGCTTATCAACGCCATTATCGAGGATTCAAACAGAGTGCATTCGTTGGCCAGCATTCTGGAGGGAATAGCGCAGAGCGGCAAAAAAATCAGCGCTGAACAGAAAAAAATAGCGCTTGGGCTTGCCAAAGCGCTGGGGGTCGAAGAAGAGGACGCAGGAAAATATTACATAATTGCACAACGAACCGCGGCAAATGTAACCATCCCAACCGAACCGCTAAAAACCGCATCAAAACCCACGGCGCCGAAATCGCAAAAAGCACCGTCCGAAGCCATAGCGCTCACTGCACCGGATGACAGCGTAATAACAGGTCTTGATATTGCCAGTTTAGAAGAAGCTTTCGCGAGCGAGGGAGTAGAAGATGTCGATGACGAAGCGGCAATAGAAAACCGCTACACAGGCAATCGCTGGACAACCGGTAAAGCTTACATACCTCCAACCCGCACAGCCGCCACAGAAGAAAAGCCCACAGATAAAAAAGATGGGGTCGACCCTGACTTCGTCCCTACCTTATCCGATAAGGCCGCGGAAATGTTCGCTCCAACCTCGACCAGCAAAAAAAATACTGTGTCAACAGGAGCCTTGCCGCCACGCGCGGATGAAATCACAAAGAAAAATCGCAGGTAAAATTATCCCCCTCGCTTTACGGGACGACAACTACCCAACAATCTCGCAATCGCTGAAGAAAAACCGGATCTCCGCCGCTGCGTTCTCCGCGGAGTCTGAGCCGTGCACTGTGTTGCGTTCGATGGATTCGCCGAATAGTTTGCGCACCGTGCCCTCGGCGGCGTTGGCCGGGTTGGTCGCGCCCATGATTTCGCGGTTGCGGGCCACGGCGTTGTCGCCTTCCAGCACCTGCACCACCACCGGGCCGCTCACCATATATTCCACCAGCTCGCCAAAAAACGGGCGCTCTTTATGCACCGCATAAAACTGCCCGGCCTGCAGGCGTGACAGCCGCGTGCGCTTCTGCGCCACGATGCGCAGGCCCTGACGCTCAAACACGTCATTGATTTTACCGGTAATATTCCGCTCGGTGGCGTCTGGTTTCAAAATAGAGAGCGTGCGCTCGGTCATAAATGCCTCGTGAGTGAAGTTGCCGCCTTATAGTGGGTAAGCACCTGCCGCGCAAGCAACAAAATACTATACAACGCAGATAAACCAAGTTATGGTGCCACTAACCATAGGTAGTGGCATGAACTTTCGGGCTATACAACGCATTGTAGTGATTTGCGGCTTAGCGGTGCTGGCCGCGTGCTCGACCTATAGTCTCGAAGAATTGCGCCACACGCCGCCGCGCGGCACGCCGTTCCAAGCCGCCCTCGCCGTGGAATACCTCCGCTTCGCTGAGGATGAAGCCCATAATGTGGACTGGCCGGCCGCCAGCTATTTCTCCGAAAAAGGCCTGCGCGCCGCCTACGGCCAGGATGTCGCCCCCGAATCCCTCGATGACTGGCGCATTCCGCCCGCCGAGATGCCCGCCCTCACCCAGGCGCATAATGATTTGACCATGGCCCTCACCCCCGAACACACCGCCGCCACGCCCGAAGCCGCCGCGCGTGCGCAAATCGGTTTCGATTGCTGGGTCAAGGGTGTCGATGGCGGCTGGAGCCAGCAACGCATCCAGGAATGCCGCGACTGGTTTAAAGACGGTATGCGCGAAGTCGCCTCCGCCGACACCAGCCCGCTCACCCCGCCGGAAGCCGAGCCCCTGCCCCCGCAAGCCGCCGCCTATATCGTCTTATTTGCCAACGGCAAAGCCGCGCTCGACCAGCAGGCCTCCAGCACCGTTGAGATCATTGCCGGCGACATTAAAAAAGAGCAGCATGACGAAGCATACACCGTCGTACTCAACGGCCACACCGACACGGTCGGCAGCGCGCATTACAACCTCGAACTCTCCCAGCACCGCGCCGAATCCGTCAAACAAGCCCTGATCGCCAAAGGCATCCCCGCCAAGCTGATCCGCACCTTCGGCTTCGGCAAAACCGACCTGGCGGTAGCCACGCCGGATAATACGCCCGAACCGCGCAATAGGCGGGTAGAGATTTATCTGGGGGATTAGCTACGGGATCTGGCCGGCGGGTTTAATAGTTTGAGCTTTTCTTGCAGTGGCGCTTCGAGTGCTTCCATATAATCACTGAGGAGCGGATTATCCGGCGCCGCATCTATCCTATCGACATGGGCTTGATGGGCGTTAAAATCCGACGCGGCACGATATTCCATCATCTCCGCCTTTTCCCGCAAAGGATAGAGGCCCGCAACACCCATAATCCCGCCACCGACGCCCGCCCACAATAATCGCCCCCGCCATTTTTCATATTGATCCCGCGTCATATCCAGCCTATCGCCGATTTTTTCATTATATCCACTTCTGAACTCGTCATCAGATAGACCGCTACATATCGCATCGCACCACGCAGTTACTCCAGCAGTTAACCCTGTTATTCCCATATTGATAGCCGCCGCCTGACCCAGCCGTGTAAGCAGCAGTCGGCGATTCAGTTGACCTTCCGTGCGATCAAATAATTTTTGCAGATCAAATGCCGCAGCATCTTTTAAAATTGCGCTGTGCGCAGGCATTAATTTCAATGACTCCGCATCGCTCGGCGGATTCAACTCAAGAAAGCGCTTTAATTGCGCGTGATTGTCGTCCCAACCGTCCCGTACCAAAAACCCCAAGAATTTCGGCGCAAGGTCGCCCGGTCGCTCCAGCATCCTCTTCTTGAGGAAAGACTCAGCTCCGGTGAGGTCATCTATCGTAATCTCAGGTAAATGTGGCATAATGCGCGTTTTATGACAATTCCCTCTATAATGATAGACAATAATTAATAATTAAAAAATGAATTGCGAAATAACCGCATATTGCCAACCCGCCCCGCCTCCGCTAGTTTGCGCACCTCATGGACAAAATACTGATTCTAGATTTCGGCTCGCAGGTGACACAGCTCATCGCCCGCCGGGTGCGCGAAAGCGGTGTATATTCGGAAATTCGGCCGTTTAACATCCCGGAAAGCGAAATCCGCGCGTTTGCACCCAAGGCCATCATCCTCTCCGGCGGCCCGGCCTCGGTGCATGCCGATTTCTCGCCGCGCTGCGACGATAGCGTGTTTCGCTTAGGCCTGCCGCTACTTGGCATTTGCTACGGCGAACAGCTCATGTGCCAGGCCCTCGGCGGCAGCGTCGAGCCCTCCGACCACCGCGAATTTGGCCGCGCTGATGTGCGCGCCGCTGCCGCCTGCCGCCTATTCGACGGCGTGTGGAAAGAGGACAATGTCTACCCCGTATGGATGAGCCACGGCGACCGCGTGACCACGCTGCCCGCCGGCTTCAAAGCCGTCGCCACCACGCCCAGCGCGCCCTTTGCGGCGATTGCCGACGAAGCGCGCAAATTCTACGGCGTGCAGTTCCATCCTGAAGTCGCGCACACACCCGACGGCGCAAAACTCATCGCCAATTTCACCCACGCCATCGCCGGCTGCAAAGGCGACTGGACGATGCACGCCTTCCGCGCCCAGGCCATCGAAAAAATCCGTGCGCAAGTCGGCAGCGGCCGCGTCGTGTGCGGTGTCTCCGGCGGCGTCGATTCCACCGTGGTGGCGGCGCTGCTGCACGAAGCCATCGGCGACCACCTCACCTGCATTTTCATTGACACCGGCTGCCTGCGCACCAACGAAGCAGCGCAGGTAGACGCGCTGTTCCGCAGCCACTTCAACATCCCGCTCGTGTCGGTCGACGCCAGCAAATTATTCTTAAACCACCTGGAAGGCGTCACCGACCCCGAGCGCAAACGCAAAATCATCGGTGAAACCTTCATCGAAGTGTTTGAGATCGAAGCCGACGCCGCAGGCAAAACCGCCGGCAGCAGCTTTGATTTCCTCGCCCAAGGCACGCTGTATCCGGACGTCATCGAATCCATCTCGTTTGCCGGCGGCCCCAGCGTCACCATCAAATCACACCATAATGTGGGCGGCCTTCCTGAGCGCATGAAAATGAAATTGGTCGAGCCGCTACGCGAGCTGTTCAAAGACGAAGTGCGGGCGCTTGGCCTGGAGCTCGGCCTACCAAAAGAGATGATTGGCCGCCACCCCTTCCCCGGCCCTGGCCTTGCCATCCGCATCCCCGGCGAGATCACGAGCGAAAAACTCAACCTCCTGCGCGCCGCCGATGTGATTTACTTGGATGAAATCCGCAAAGCAGGCCTATACGACAAAATCTGGCAGGCTTTCTGCGTGCTGCTGCCCGTCAAAACCGTTGGCGTGATGGGCGATGCGCGCTCTTACGAATATGTCTGCGCCCTTCGCGCCGTTACCTCATCGGACGGCATGACGGCGGATTCCTACCCCTTCGAACACGCCTTCCTCACCCGCGTCTCGGCCCGCATCATTAATGAGGTGCGCGGCATCAACCGCGTGGTATATGATGTCACCAGCAAACCGCCGGGCACGATCGAGTGGGAGTAAATCATGGCTGACGCAAACCAATTGTTTCAAGAACTGCAAGACGACCTCAAGCAACAGCGCATGCACGAGCTGTGGCGCAAAGTCGGCCCGTGGCTGATCGGCAGCGCGCTGACCATTGTGCTGGCCACGGCCAGCGTGGTGGGCTGGAAGGCATACAACGAACATCTGGCTGAGCAACGCACCACCGCGCTCATGGCGGCGCTCGCCGAAAAAGATGGCACGAAACAGGAAGCTGCGCTCGGCGCATTTGCAGCCGCCCACCCGAACACGCCGCAAGCCGCACTCGCCCAGCTTGAGCAAGCCGGCCTGGAACAGGAAAACGGCGAGCCGGAAGACGCGCTGAAACTCTATACCGACCTCGCCACCAAGCCCCAAGCGCCGGAAGCGCTACGCGCCCTCGCCCGCATCGCCGCTACGCACCTGGCCGCGCAATTACATGCCCCCGCGCTGCCGCCGGCCGTGATGAAAGACACCGCCTTCGCGCCGCTGCAAAAAGAAGCTGATGCCTGGAAACTTTACGGCGACGGCAAAAAAGACGATGCCCGCGCCGCCTTCCAGCAATTGTCGGAAGACGTCTCCGCACCGCCTTCCGTGCGCGCCCGCGCGGCGGAAGTCGCAGCGTATTTAGCACCATGAACACGCGCTATTATTTTCTACTGCTCCCACTCGCGCTCGCATCCTGCGACATGATGCCGAGCTGGCTGGGCGGCAGCGACACGCCGAAAAAAAGCACCAAGCTCGAAGGCGAGCGCCTGCCCGTACTGCAAGAAGCCACCGCCCTGGCACCCGACACCGCGCTGGCCGCTGCGCCGGCGGGCATTCCCTCCGCCGAGGAAAACGCAGACTGGCCGCAGCACAGCAACACGCTGGCCAACCCGGCCCTGCCCGCACAATTAGAACACCACGATTCCGCCACCGCGGGCAAAGGCAACAGCTTTGACTACAAACTCGTCACTGCGCCGGTAGTGGGCGGCAGCAGCGTGTTCGCCATGGACGCGCTCGGCCGCATCTCAGCGCATGACGCCAAAAAAATCCGCACCCGCCGCTGGGTGAGCATGGGCGTCGCTTCGCAAGATGACGAGCCGGTAATGGGCGGCGGCCTGGCGTATGACAACGGCAAGCTCTACGCCGCATGCGGGCGCGGGCTGGTCGCCGCGTTCGATGCCGCCACGGGCAAGGAATTGTGGCGCCAGGCCATCGGCACGCCGGTGCGCTCCGCCCCGCGCGTGCAAGGCAACCATGTGTATATCGTCACCGACGACAGCCAGTTCTTCGCGCTCGACAGCGCCTCGGGGTCCATTCTATGGAGCCACCGCGGCGTGAATGAAGGCACCGGCTTCCTGGTCGCCGCCACACCCGCCGCCACCGACAATCTCGCCTTCGCACCCTACGCCACCGGCGAAATCTACGCGCTGCATAGCGAAAGCGGCGAGCCGGCATGGAACGATGCGCTCGTGTCGCGCCAACACACCGGCGGCGCCGCATTTTTCACCGCCCTTGCCGCCGACCCGGTAGTGGCAGCCGACACGCTCTATGTTGCCGGCAGCGCCAAGGAACTCGCAGCGTTTGATGTCGACACCGGAAGGCGCCTATGGGAGCAGCCCGTTTCCTCCGTCGCAACGCCGTGGGTGGCGGGCGATGTGCTGTATCTGCTGACCAGCGACGACATGGTCACCGCCTTTGAGCGCGCCGACGGCCGCGTGCGATGGTCGCACCAATTGCGCATCTACAAAGACCAAAAAGACAAAAAAGACCGCTACAGCTGGAACGGACCGGTACTGGCCGGCGGCCGCCTGCTCATCGTCGGCGCGCACGGCAAGATGGTTGAACTCTCCCCGCAAGACGGCTCCCAGCTCGCCGAAACCGACATTCCCGAAGGCATCTACACCGCCCCCGTCGTCGCCGGCGGCATGCTCTATCTCGTGGCGGCGGACGCCACGCTGTACGCGCTGTATTAGCCCCATGTTCACCCTCGCCATTGTCGGCCGTCCCAATGTGGGAAAATCCACGTTGTTTAACCGCTTAAGCGGCCAGCGCGCCGCGCTTGTGGCAGACAGCCCGGGCCTGACGCGCGACCGGCGCGAGGCGGAGGGCAATATCGGCCCGCTGCATTTTCGCCTGCTCGACACCGCCGGGCTGGAAGAAGCGGAAGCAGGCTCACTCGCCGGCCGCATGACCGCCCACACGCTGGAAGGCGTGGATGAGGCCGATGTCACGTTGCTGGTGGTAGACGGCCGCGCCGGTATCACCGCCGAAGACAAACATTTCGCCGCGCTACTCCGTAAAACCGGCAAGCCGGTCGTGCTGGCGGTAAACAAAGTGGAAAACGACACGGTCAGCGCCAGCGCATTGGCGGAAGCCTATAGCTTAGGGCTGGGTGAACCCATCGCCATCTCCGCCGAACACGGCACGGGCTTGGCCGAACTCTACGAAGCCCTGGCGCCTTATGAAGAAAAGTTGCAAGTTGCAAGTTGCGAGTTGCAGGAGGAAGATGCTGTGCAACTTGCAACTCGCAACTTGCAACTTGCTATTATAGGCCGCCCCAACGCTGGCAAATCCACCTTGGTTAATCGCCTGCTCGGCAAAAACCGTATGCTCACCGGCCCGGAAGCAGGCATCACACGCGACAGCATCGCCACGCCTTTTCATTACAAAGACCGCGAGCTTATGCTGATCGACACCGCCGGCCTGCGCAAACGCGCCCGCGTCACCGAAGCACCCGAAGCCATGGCGGCGGGCGATGCCAAACGCACCATCCGCCGCGCCGCGGTGATCGTCGTGCTGATGGACGCCACGCTGGCGTTTGAAAAACAGGATATGCAACTGGCGGAAATGTGCGCGCTCGAAGGCCGCGCCATCGTGATGGGCGTCAACAAATGGGATTTGGTGCCGGTGGACCAGCGCGAGTTATATTTAGAAACTTGCCGTGAACGCGCCGACAAATCGCTGCCGCAACTGGCGGGCATTCCCATCATACCCATCTCCGCCGAACGCGGAAAAGGCCTGGACAATTTGATGGACGCCGTCTTCCGCATGGAAAATTTGTGGAACACGCGCCTGACCACCGGCAAGCTTAACCGCTGGCTGGAAGAAGCCCTCACCCGCCACGCTCCGCCCATGATAAACGGCCGCCGCCTCAAAATCCGCTACATGACGCAAGTCGCCGCCCGCCCGCCGACCTTCACGCTGTTCGCTAACCTCACCGCCATCCCCGATCATTATGCGCGTTACCTCGTGAATTCCTTACGCGAAGCCTTCGGCTTGAAAGGCGTGCCGCTGCGCCTACATATCCGCAAGGGTAAGAATCCGTATGAAGAGGAAGATGAATAATGACGTCTGCCATAGCTATTCATGATTTGAGAAAAACATACGTAGACAAAAAAAGCGGCGCCAAGGAGGCGCTCAAAGGCATCAGCATGAACGTGCCGCGCGGCGCGTTTTTCGGCCTGCTTGGACCCAACGGCGCCGGCAAATCGACGCTCATCAACATCATGGCCGGGCTGGTGAATAAAACCAGCGGCACGGTGGAAGTGTGCGGGTTTGACATCATCCATCAAATGCGTGACGCGCGAAAATCGCTCGGCGTCGTGCCACAGGAATTGATTCTGGACACGTTCTTCACCGTGCGCGAAGCGCTGGAAATTCACGCCGGATATTACGGCGTGCCGAAAGCAAAACGTCGCACGCAGGAAATCATCGGTGCGCTGGGCCTCTCCGACAAGGCGGATGTGAATGCGCGGCGCTTGTCCGGCGGTATGCGCCGCCGCCTGCTGGTCGCCAAAGCACTCGTACATGCACCCAAAGTGCTGGTGCTCGATGAGCCGACGGCGGGCGTCGATGTGGAGCTGCGCACACAGCTGTGGAATTACGTGCGCGAATTAAACAAGCAAGGCACCACCATCCTCCTCACCACACATTATCTGGAAGAGGCGGAGGAGCTGTGCGACACCATCGCCATCATCAATCACGGCAAACTCATCGCCTGCGACAGTAAGGCGAATTTGATGGGCGGCTTTGATACCAAGCAATTGCTCGTCACGCCGGTCGCGCCGCTGGCCATGCCGCCGGCGCAGCTCGGCGATTTGCAGCCGACGCTAAATAGCGAAGGCCAACTCGTGCTGCAATACCAACCCAGCCGCGGGCAGTTGCAGGACATACTGGGCCGCATTCAGCAAGCCGGCATCGTGATACGCGACGTGACGACCGTGCAAACGGATTTAGAGGATGTGTTCCGCCACTTCACGACGGCTGCTTAAGGCACCCACTGACAACAGCCCCAGGCACCAAACATATTCATGCAACTCACACCGGGGGCCGGAGTGCCGGCTCCATTGCCACCCATCGAAACCGAATCACAAAAACAACCGGACTGATCTGCACCAGGGTTTTTGGGGCATGGCGGCGTACCGGCATTGCTGCTGAATTTAAAGCACATCGGCGCACAATCCCAATTGCCGCCCGAGCTGGAGCTGGTACTTGAACTGGAGCTTCCGCCCGAGCTACTGGAGCCCGAAGAGGAGCTGGAGCTCACCGTTCCCGAACTGGAAACCGGTGGCGCCGTCAGCGCACAATGTTCGCCGCTATAGGTGGCATCGGTGTTATCCGCATGGCCATACACCCGCACGATGTCGTCAAAACCGGGTGTGGGCGGATGCATCACGAATACATTATCAAAGCTGGGGCTAGAAGCGTTTTCCAGCGTGTCGGCATCCACCGAATTGGCATTAAACTGTGTGGGCGCGGGTGCGGCCGTGGGCGGCGGCAAGAGCGCGCCGTGCCGGTCCGGGCCGTGCGAAATATACGCCACCATGCTGGTTCCCAATACCTTACCACCAACAGCGGTAGTACTCTTTAAAATGATATGCCCGTTACCGGTTCCCAGCGCCAGACATTTCGCAGGATCTGTGCCATCCAGATCCACCACATAGGTCTCGAAATTGCCCCATGCGTCATAAGCCATTTCGCGCGGAATAAACAACGCGTCGGTCGGTATCACACCGCCCACCACCGTATGGCCATTCGCATCCGTAAAACGGAACGGCGCACCGGCGCATCCGCCAGGGTCGCCCGCTTCATCGCCAAAGTGATAGGGCCCAGCGCCGCTAATGCCGCTACTACTGCTGCCGCTACCGCCGCTACTGCTACTACCGCCGGAACTCGGAGGGCCAGGCGGAAAACGCGCCTCGGCATCAGAAATCAAACCCATATGCAATTGCACCGCGCGTATATCGTTCGGCTGCGCCGGGCACGGCCGCGCCTGATAGACATACATAAACGAGCGCATCGCTTCCTCAACGCGCTGCATGCGGTCCAGCGTCACCTGCTTTTTATAATCGTCGGTATTTTTGCTGCTGCCCCACGGCACCGCCGCCGCTACCACCGCGATAATCATCAAGGCGATGCACAGCTGTATTAAGGTGAAGCCAGGAACCGATGGTATTCGTTTTCTGATACGCATACGCCGCGCGCCTTAGTTACAATTACAGAGTAGACCGACATGGGGGACGAAAACACCACTACACCCGATTGGACACACGCCACCGCACGAGCAAAGTCCCTGCGCTGCGTTGTAGGTGCAGCTGTGCAGCAAGCAGTTACCTGGATCAGCGCCACCCGAGCTGGAAGAAGAGCTGGAGCTTGACGAAGACGAACTGGAACTCGATGAGCTGGATGAAGACGAACTGGAGCTCGACGAACTCGACGATGACGAGCCGCTTGGATCACCAGGCCCTTGCTGCTGCAAACCGCCGCTACTGGAACTGGATGAAGACGACGACGAGCTGCTGGAACCGCCGCCCGAACTGGAGCTGGAACTCGAGCTGGAGCTGGAACTGGACGAGCTGCCACCGGAGCTGGAAGAACCGGACGAACTGGAACCGGACGAGCTGGAGCTGGAATACATCATGCCCGAACTGGAGCTGTTGATGTCTTTTGCCGAAGCGCGGAAATCGCGCCGCAGACCGAACCGCACGATATCGTCAAACCCCTTGCTGCTGCCGACACTGGCATTGGTCGTCCACTTCTGCACGTATAAATTATATTGCGAATAGGGAGCGTTGACATTCGGATTCGCCGATGCATCGCAATGGCAGTTTTGCCATGTATTGGTGTCGGTGCTGCCGCTGTTATGCCTGCCGTTCCCGCCTGCCGCGCCCCATGCACCGTGCTTGTCGTAGCCAAAACTCAGCAGCGCATAAATCGCATTCGAGGTGCGCGGCTGGCCGGCATCGTCATTGATGATGATCGACCCCACGCTCACATCACCTTGGGAATACAGATTCAATGCGCCGAGCAGCGTCAGGCGAGCATCCACCGCATACATAACGCGATCGCCGAAGCCGTCCAGCGCCCATTCATCGGGCAGGCCCAGCGTTTTGGTCGGCGCCATGCCCTCGGCCGTCGTGCCGAGCACGAAATGCGCCATATTGCACGTACCTGGCAAATCCACCGCGCGGCCAAAATTTGGGTCCGTCGGGGACAGCGTCTCATCGGCCGGGCACGGCAGATAACCGAACGTATTGCCATAATGGATCAACGCCTGTTGCAGCCGGTCCATACGCCAACTCGTATCCGCATTGCGTTGCCGCTCTAAGGTAATGGAAAGTGCGGCGATCACCCCGCCCGCCACCAGGGAAATGATACCCACCACCACCGCTAGCTCCAGCAGTGAAAACCCGGCTCGGAAGCGCGCCCTGAGCTTATTTATCATAAGCTTATAGTATAAAGGAGATGGGGCGCCGGGTCAAGCGAGCCCGAGGGTAGACTTAGCCTGCCCCATGTCGATTGCGCGCTCCCAGCGGGCCACCACTATGGTCGCCACGGCGTTGCCGATAAAGTTGGTAAGCGCCCGTGCTTCCGACATAAACCGGTCCACGCCGAGGATCAGCGCCAGCCCCGCCACCGGAATATGGCCCACCGCGCCCAGCGACGCCGCCAGCACCACAAACCCGCTTCCCGTCACGCCCGCCGCGCCTTTGGAGGTCAGCAGCAGCACGCCGATCAGCAGCAGCTGGTCGCCAAACGACAGCGGCGTGCCCGTCGCCTGCGCGATAAACAGCGCGCCCAGCGTCAGGTAAATCGACGTACCGTCCAGATTAAATGAGTAGCCGGTCGGCACCACCATGCCCACCACCGCGCGCGAACAACCCAGCGCTGTCATCTTCTCCATCAAACGCGGCAGCGCCGCCTCGGAGGAAGACGTACCGAGCACGATCAGCAGCTCTTCTTTGATATACAGCAGCAGCGGCAGCAACCGCAGCCCCGCAGCGCGCACCACAATGGCCAGCACCACGAACACAAACAACGCGCACGTCGCATAAAACCCGGCGAGCAGCCACGCCAGGGGTTTGAGCGTGGCTATGCCATACGTGCCCACCGTAAATGCCATCGCGCCAAACGCGCCGATGGGCGCCGCCTTCACGATCAGGCCGATCATTTTAAACAGCACATCGGAGAATTGCTGAATCAGCTGCGTGATCTGATAACCGCGATTGCCGAGTGCCAGCAGCCCCACCGCAAACAGCGCCGACACCAACAGCAATTGCAGCATATCGCCGCTCACAAACGGCTCGGAGAGCGTCACCGGAATCACATGCAGCAGAAAATCGGTGAGCGAAGAATTGATCTGGCTTTGCGCTGCATATTGCGTTACCGCGTCCATGCTCAGCGTCGTCGGGTCGACATGCATTTCCGCGCCGGGCTTTAGCGTGTTGGCGACGATCAGCCCGATGATCAGCGCCGCCGTGGTCAGCGCCTCAAAATAAATCAGCGCCTTGACGCCCACGCGACCGGCGTTTTTCAGTGAGCGCATGCCCGCGATGCCGGTAGTGATGGTGCAGAAAATCAGCGGCGCGATCATCATGCGAATCAGCTTGATAAACCCATCGCCCAACGGCTTCATCGCCACGCCCGCCGTGGGAAAAAAATGCCCCAGCGCTGCGCCCGCCACAATACCGGTGATCACCCAGAAATAAAGCGATGTATAGATAGATTTAGACATGCCCGCCTGCTTAACAGACTGTAGAAAAATAGGAAATGAATTTATTTATGCTGCATTGCAGCGGTAATTTGTCTTTAAGCGCCGAGCTAACCCTCACGCATATTCCTGCATCTCCGCTGCATTCGGCGGCGTATCCGGCAATTGCCACCATTCATAGGCGAGTAGCGCTATGCCTACTGCGTTCATCAGCACGGCGTAGGGCATGCGCGCTTCGTAGCTGAGGGGAAAGATGTTTTGGTAGAGCATCAGAAAGCCGATATAGCTGGAAAGCGAGGCCACTTGAAACAGCAGCGCCACCAACCATAGGTGCGGGCGCATGAACATCAGCACCCATACGAAAATTTCCGCCGCAAACAAATAGCGGTCGTGCATTTTCGGCATGGTGAAAAACAACAGCGCCATGCCCAGCGCCGCGCAGAGCAGCATGATTTCCACATTGCCTTCACTAAGCTTGGGTGCCGTACGCACCGCATAGGCCAGCGCCACCAGCGCGCTCAGCACGATGCCGGGCGTCAGCACCTGCGCATAGAGTTCGTTGGGCACGAACCAATAGGGATTGGCGCTGTTATTGGCCAGGCTGCCATAGGTATAAAACTGGTTGCTATAGATAAAGAGCATATCCGCTATCGGCCGCCCTTCCAGCAAACACGGCACCGTCAACGCCAGATACACCAGCGGCAGGATGATCAGATACGTCCACGGTGTGCGCCCACGCAGCAGCAACGCCAACATAAACGGCGCGATCAGCGCACCCATGATTTTAAACGACACCGCCAGCGCCACCCCCACCATGCCCAATGCAGGGCGGTCGCAGACAAACCAATACATCGCCCACAGTAAAAACGCGGTGTGCCAGATATCGCATTGCGCCGCCGAGATGCCGTTGATCAGCACCGTCGGTACCAGCGGCAGCGACAACGGGGCCAGCAGCGGTACCAGCGATTGCTTGGAATAGCGCAGCCCCACCAGGCGATACACCGCCAACGCCGCCACCACTTCGCCCGCCAGCGTCACCAGCTTCACCGGAATCAGCGGCGACGCGTCATGCGGCGTCAGCACGGCGGCGATGCCAAGCAGGTAAGTATAAAACGGCGTGTAATTGGAAAAGCTGGTGCCATAGGCGCGCCACACGCCTTGATTGCGGATATAATCAAACCAGCCTTTGACAAACCCCGTGTAATCGCCGCCCTCATCGGGCAGAAACGGCGCCTTGGCCAGCACGATCAATGCCAAACCGATCGCCAGCACCAACCAGCGCTCATGGCGCGCCGGCAATACAGGGCTGGCAAGCAGCACCTGCCCTTTGCGGTATAGACCCAGCCACCACAGCACACATGCGGCAACCGCCAGCGCGCAGCTCACCACGCACGCATACCAAAAATGCGCCACTTTATTTTCGAAATGCAACGTGCCCATGTATTCTTTGAGCATATCCGGCGTGATCCACCCCACCGGCAGCGACAGCAAAAACAACGCGCCGCTATACACCACTATCGCCAGCACAAACAGCGCATACGGCAACACGTCGGGTCGCGTTAGGATTTCAGCGTGGCGCAATAAGCAGCTACGCATTTATTTCGCGCCGCCGTCAAAATCTTTCCACGGCTTGCGCGTAAAATTATGCGTCGCTTCCACCAGCCGCACCGTGCCCGTCTTGGCTCGCATGATGATGGAATGCGTGGTCGCACCGCCCGGAAACCGGCGCACGCCCTTCAGCATATTGCCGTCCGTCACGCCCGTTGCGGCAAACATCACATCGCCCTTGGCCAGGTCGCTCAGCATATATTTGCGCGAAAAATCGGTGATACCCATGCGCTTGGCGCGCTCGCGTTCGGCGTCTTCGGAGAACACCAGCCTTCCTTGCATCTGCCCGCCGATACATTGCAACGCCGCCGCCGCCAGCACGCCCTCCGGCGCGCCGCCAATGCCCATATACATATCCACACCCGCCTCAGGCCGCGACGTGGCAATCACGCCCGCCACATCGCCGTCGCCGATCAATTGAATACGCGCGCCGCTCTCGCGCACCGCGGCGATCAGCTTTTCGTGGCGCGGGCGATTTAGGATGCACACGACGAGGTCCGCCACATCCACCTTTTTGGCTTTGGCAAGCGCTTTCAAATTCTGCGCGGGGCTGGCATCCAAATCCACCACGCCCTCCGGCAGGCCGCCGCCCACGGCGATTTTTTCCATATATACATCCGGCGCATGCAGAAACCCGCCACTTTCGGCCATGGCGATCACCGCCAGCGCGTTCGGCCCGCCATGCGCGCAAATCGTCGTGCCCTCGAGCGGGTCAAGCGCAATGTCGATGCGCGCGCCAGAGCCCGGAGCACTACCCACTTTTTCGCCGATATACAGCATGGGCGCTTTGTCGCGCTCGCCCTCACCGATCACCACCGTGCCGTCAATCGCCAACGCGTTGAGCGCCTCGCGCATGGCGTTAACCGCCGCCTGATCGGCCGCTTTTTCATCACCACGGCCCATCCACACCGCGCACGCCATCGCCGCCGCTTCGGTCACGCGCACGGCCTCCAGCGCAAAATTACGGTCCATGGGGAGAGACGGCTCAGCGCTGCGCTGAGGAGAAGGAATGCTCATAAAAAACCTTTGCCCAATTATTTATACAGTTATTTACTGGGTAAATATGTAATGGATTTCTGCACTAAGTAAAAGTCCGATTCGCATCTCAGGCGTCGATATCGTCCAGCCGCGCCGCAGGATAACGTATAATGCGTGACAGCGCGCGGATATGCGGCTTGGCGGCCCGCCATTTGAGGGCCAGGGCGGATTGCCCGGCCAGCAGCGCCTGCGCGCGTGCCGCCAGCGCGCCCTTGGGCTGCACCAAGGTGATCACACTCGCCCCTGCCCCATCGGGCTTTTGGGCGATCAGCGCCGCGTCGCGCCAGCGGTTGCTTTTGCGGTAAAGCGGCAGCATCTGCCGGTGATTTTCCAGCACCGTGAGCCCCGCATAGCGCGCCACGGCGGGTAGCCCGTCCGGATAAAACCGCCAGCAATCGGTGGGGAAGCGGTGCACCAGCCCCGCCGACGGCGCGATCAACATCGCCAGGCCCCGCGGCTTCAGCACCCGCGCAATCTCCTGCACGGTGAGCCAGAACCACTCGGCATGCTCCAGCACCTGGTTGCAGATCACCACATCCACACTCGCATCGGCAATTTCGCTCCAGCGATACGGGTCGGCCACCACCACATCCACATTATGCCCGGGCATAATATCCAGCCCAATATATTTCCACTGCACGCACGTAATCGCCGTACGGTCCGACGGTTGCGTCGGCTCCACCACCGCGCTGCCGACATCCAGAATCGCTAGCTTCTCATCCGTATACGGCGCAAGATACGCATCGATAAACACACGCAGGCTGTCCAGGCAGCTTTCATGCATAACTAACCCTCAATCCGTATATGATACGGCGCCTCGCGCAAACTCGGCAGTTTGGCGATGTGCGCCAGCGCTTTGGTCATCGCGGCTTCGCTCACTTCGTGGGTGGTGAGCACCACTTGCGCGTCTTTCTCGCCCGGGCGGGGGGAGTGTTGCAGGAAGGCCTGCACGGAAACGCCGTTATCCCTGAAAATACCCGTCACATCGGCCAGCACGCCCGGCTGGTCGGCCACGGTGAGGCGCACATAATGCGCGCGCGAAAGCGCGGCCAGCGGCGCAGGCGGCAGATGCGCCAGCTTGCTCACCGGCAGCGTGAAGGCGCGATACGTGGTGCCGCGCGCGATATCCATCAAATCGGCGACGATGGACGAGGCCGTCGGCCCCGCACCCGCGCCACGGCCTTCGAAAAACACTGTGCCCACAGCGTGGCCTTCCGCCACCACCGCGTTGAACACGCCATGCACATTGGCTAGCGGCGCGCTCGCCGGCACCATGCACGGATGCACGCGCTGCGTGACGCCCGCGCGCGAAAATTCCGCGATACCGAGCAATTTCACCCGGTAACCCAATTCCGCGGCAAATTCCAAATCGCGCAAACTCACGCGGCGGATGCCCTCTACCGCAACCGCGTCAATCGCCGGCGCGGTGCCAAATGCCAGGCTAGCCAGGATCGCCGTTTTATGCGCCGTGTCGATGCCGTCTATGTCAAAACTCGGGTCCGCTTCCGCATAGCCTTTCGCCTGCGCCTCGGCGAGCACGCCCGCGAACTCCGCCTTGCACTCCCACATTTCGGAGAGGATGTAATTACACGTGCCATTGAGAATGCCCGCTACACGGGTGAAACGGTTTGCGGCAAGCCCGTCGCGCAGCGCTTTGATGATCGGAATGCCACCTGCCACCGCCGCTTCAAACGCCAGCGTCGCGCGGTTTTCTTCCGCCAGTTGCGCCAGCAATAACCCATGATGCGCCACTAACGCTTTATTGGCCGTCACCACCGATTTTCCTTTGCCGAGTGCGCGCTCCACGAGCTTGCGCGCCACATCCTCCGCCCCGCCGATCACCTCGACGATGACGTCCACTTCCGGGTCATCCGCCAACTGCGCCGCATCCGCCACGAAACGGTATTTCCCGGCTTTGGACGGCGTGCGCGCCGATACGGCCACCACTTTCAGCGGCCGCCCGCACCGCTCGGCGATCAGCGCCGCGTTTTCTTCGAGCAGCGACAGCGTGCCGCCGCCAACCGTGCCAAGGCCTGCAAGGCCGATGCGCAGCGCACTCATCGCTTTTCTCCCATCGTCATCCCCGCGAAGGCGGGGATCCAGGGCGCATAGTGCGGTGCGCGTGCTCTAGATCCTCGGACAAGCCGGGGGTGACGAAATAGCGCACTCACGCCACTTTCTCCTGCGGCTGCTTCAGATATTCTTTGATATTCCGCACCGCCTGCCGTATCCGCTGTTTGTTTTCCACCAGCGCCATGCGCACATAGCCGTCGCCGCCTGGGCCGAAACCCACGCCGGGCGCCACGGCGACTTCCGCGTGTTCGAGCAATTGTTTGGAAAATTCCAGCGAGCCCAGATGCGCGAATTTCGGCGGCAGCGGCGCCCAGACGAACATCGATGCGCTCGGCGCTTCCACCGGCCAGCCGGCTTTGTTCAGACCGCCGACCAACAAATCGCGCCGCTCTTTATACATGCCGCGCAGTTTCTCCACATAATCCTGCGGGCCGGAGATGGCGGCGGCGGCGCCCACCTGCACGGGCAGGAACGTGCCATAATCGATATAGGATTTCAGCTTGGCGAGCGCAGCGATGAGCTTGGGGTTGCCGCATGCAAAGCCGACGCGCCAACCGGCCATGGAATAGGTTTTGCTGACGCTGGTGAATTCGATAGCAATGTCTTTGGCACCCGGCACTTGCAAAATGGAAGGCGGCGGGTTGCCGTCAAAATACAGCTCACAATAAGCAAGGTCCGAAATCACATAGACACCGTATTTCTTGCAGATGGCGATGATCTCTTTGTAAAAATCGAGGCTCGCCACAGCAGCGGTAGGGTTACAGGGGTAATTCACCACCAGCGCGATGGGTTTTTTCCCACTGTTTTTTTGGCAGGATTCAATCGCGCCCGGCAGCGCATCCAGCATCTCCTTACCTGGGTGATTGGGAATCGCCACCACTTCGGCGCCGGGGATGACGAAACCCCAGGTGTGGATCGGGTAACTCGGGTCGGGCACCAGGAAAAAATCGCCGGGCTGCGAGATGGCTTGCGCCAGCGTCGCCAAGCCTTCTTTCGAGCCCATGGTGACGCAGATTTCCGTATCCGGATTCAGCTCAACACCGAAGCGGCGCTTGTAATACGCCGCCTGCGCCTTGCGAAGACCCCAGATGCCGCGCGACAGGGAATAACGGCTAGCCTTGGGGTCGCCGATCGCCTCGCGCAATTTGGAAATAACATGTGCCGGCGGCTTGGAATCCGGGTTGCCCATGCCGAAATCGATGATATCGCGCCCGGCGGCGCGCGCTTTTGCTTTCATCGAGGTAACCTCGGCGAACACGTAAGGCGGCAGACGCCCTATGCGGTAAAAATGCTCCTGCATAATGGGCCTATTGCAGCAGCAGGTGGCCGAGAGAGACCGCCATAGCTCGCGTCACGAAATGCGGCTGCGGCAGATATTCACTAGCTCGGCTAACCGCCCATTCCGGCAAGCTGCCGGCGGCGGGAGATTCCTGCACCAAAGCCGCTTCACTCATATGGCTTTCTTCCTGCACCGGCGGTAACGATGCGCCCGGCGGCGGCGGTGGTGGAGGCGGTGGTGGCGGTGCAGGCGGCAGCGGCACGGTAGGCGCCGGCGCAGGTGCGGAAGGCGCGGGAGCGGCAGGCATAGCTGGCTTATCGGCACCACTGTTGGACGGGCCCGCAGGTATTACCGGCATGGCCGGCGGCGGCACGACAGGTGCAGGGGATTGCGGTGCGGGCGGTGCTGGTGGCGGCACCGGCGCACCGGAAGATGAGCTTTGCAGTGACTCAAACGGCGCCGCCTCTACGGCTTTTTTCTGCGCATCGGTATTGGCCTTGGTTTGCTCCAATATATTTTTCTCCGCCGGCGCACCCTGCTTCACCTGCTGCAATTCCTTCGGTGTCGGCGGCACATTATTCAGCGACGGGAACGGCTGATTTTTCTGATCCGCCACTTGAAGATTATTCTCGCCATCTTTTTTCTTGGCAACTTTGGTTTTCTTGTGATGCGCGCCGGCATAATGCTTGTGGTGATGACGGCCAGCATAATGGCGTTTCTTGCCGTGCTGCACAATTTTCTTCTCTTTATGTTCGCCCGGTTGCGGCGGCGCGCTGGCGCGTTCCTCCTCGGCGGATTTCACTTCGAACGGCAATTTGCCGGGCGGTACGCCGGGAACCAGTGGCTGCGCGTTGGCATCCAATGCTTTGACTTCGAGCGGCGACGGCGCGGGCAGCGCGGTGGTGGTGGGCGGCACCGGCGGGTTGCCGGGCAGCGCTTTACGTGCGCTGTATGCCTGGGTGCGTTCCTGCTCACTCACTTCCGGCTTATTGCCAAACCAGCCGCCGATGGTGCTCCACAGCGTGGGCGATTCTTTGGCCACGGCCACTTTCGGCGGCACGTCCTCATCCCCGAAGCGAGCGGGCGGCACTTCCGTCGTAGGCGAAGTAAGCACTGCGGCGCTGGACGCCATTTGCACCGGCGCAGCTTGTAGCGGGGGTGGCGGCGGCGCGGCAGCCATAGCGCCCGGCGGCGGAGCCATTCCGCGATGCACTTCCTGCACCGGCGCCGCCATAGTGAAATCCGGCGCGGGAGCCGAAGGCGGCGTGTTTTGCAGCAGCGGCGCGCGGCGCGGGCCGTCCACCACCTGCTTGGGGCGCGACGAATTACCGCCAAACGAGCTGAGCAGCGAATTATTGGAATCGCACCCGCTAAGCACGCAGGCTGCAATCACATAACTAAGAAGTAAACGGCGGGTGGTCATGTTGAACGCATAGACAAAGGGAAAGGTAATGCACTATATATAACCCCCTATTCACTTGCAACGCCCTTATTGACATTATTCATGACCACTTCCTCCCCCCCGCACGATGCGCTGCGCTTCGCCCAGAACTGGGTGGAGGTGGCTGAGCAATCGCAGCGAATTTTGAGTGAGTTTCTCGCCCGCCGCGCGAATGATGCCATGCACACGCCACTACAAAACCTGCCGCCGCAGCTGTTTGACCCGATGAACGTCACCGGCGCGTTCATGGATATGTATAGCCAGCTGCTGAAAGACCCCGGCAAGCTGGTGGAAAAACAGGTCGAGCTGTGGCAGCAATATCTCGGCCTGTGGCAACACACGACACTGAAATTTTTAGGCGAGGAAAGCGTCGCCTTCGCCGACGATACCAGCCGCGACCGCCGCTTTAAAGATCCTGCCTGGCAGGAAAACGCGGTGTTCGATTTCATCCGCCAGAGCTATCTGGTCACTGCCCGCTGGCTGCAACAAACCGTACATGAAGTGGATGGTCTGGCGCCAAGCGCCGCACGCAAGATCGATTTTTACACGCGCCAATTTGTCGATGCGATGGCACCGTCCAACTTCATTCTCACCAACCCCGAAGTGCTGCGCGCCACACTGGAAAGCGGCGGCGAGAATTTGGTGCGCGGCCTGACGCACATGCTTCAGGATTTGGAAAGCGGCGAGGGCAATTTACGCATCCGCATGACGGACGAAACTGCCTTCGAGCTCGGCCGCAATCTAGCGCTCACCCCCGGCAAAGTCGTGTTCCGCAACGAGCTGATCGAGCTGCTGCAATATACGCCAACCACCAAGGAAGTGTTTGAAACGCCGCTGCTGATGGTGCCGGCGTGGATCAACAAATATTATATCCTCGATCTGCAGGCCGAGAACTCCATGATCAAATGGCTGGTCGGCCAAGGTCACACCGTGTTCGTCGTTTCCTGGGTGAACCCGGATGAAAAACTCGGCAAAAAAAGCTTCGACGATTACATGACCGAAGGCCCGCTGGCGGCGCTGGACGCAGTGGAAAAACTCACCGGCACAGCGAAAACCAATATTGTGGGGTATTGCTTAGGTGGCACGCTGCTGTCCATAACGCTGGCATGGCTGACGGCTAAAGGCAAAGCCGACCGCGTAGCCTCAGTTACATATCTCACCACCATGATCGACTTTGCGGAAGCGGGTGAACTCTCGGTGTTTATCGACGAGGAACAACTCGGCGCCATGGAATCGCGCATGGCGGAGAAGGGTTATCTCGAGGGACGCGACATGGCGATGACGTTTAACATGCTGCGCGCCAACGATCTCATCTGGTCATTCGTGGTGAATAATTATCTGCTCGGCAAAGACCCATTCCCCTTCGACCTACTCTATTGGAACGCCGACTCCACACGCATGCCCGCCGCCATGCACAGTTTTTATTTGCGTAATTTCTATCAGAACAATCTGCTCAAAGACCCCGGCGGCGTGCGCATCGGCGGCGTACCCATTGATTTGCGCACCGTGAAAACGCCCGCCATGTTTTTATCGGCGCGCGAAGACCATATCGCGCCATGGAAATCCACCTATGCCGCAACGCAGATTTTCAAAGGCCCAGTAGAATTCGTGCTCGCCGCCTCCGGCCATATTGCAGGCATGATCAATCCGCCCAGCAAAAACAAATATTGCTACTGGACCAACAACAAGCTGCCCCCCTCGCCCGACGCATGGCTGAAGGACGCCAAAGAAACGCCCGGCTCGTGGTGGTCGCATTGGCATGAATGGCTGGGCACATACGCCGGCAAAAAAATTCCCGCGCGCGCCATCATCAAAGCCATCGGCGAAGCGCCGGGCGAATATGTGAAGGTGAAAGACTAAGTTATTTCTCTTACATTACAGCGTTTCATTCCCTTTCAAAACGCGTAGCCGGCCACGTTCTCCATTCCCGCAATATTCACAGCCAGATACGCACGATAAACCGCTGCCCCCTGAAATGAGGCGGGCTAACATGTGCTGCACTGCCAGCAGCCTTGCTGCTCGGGCGACGGCATGCCCGCTGGTCTGTCAGGCAGAGTATCGTACGGGCGCCACGGGGCGCCATCGCCGGTTGCTTCGGGTGCGGCCTATGCGACACATGCGCAACCGCGTCTCGTAGCATGAAGAATCAACCATTCTCGCCGCGTGAGGGTCGACTACCTCACAAAGAGCACGCTCTTGTAATCGGGAGTATGTGGAGGATGCGGGTGGCCCGGAAGGGGGTATAGACAACAGCGGGTGGCCCGGAAGGGGGAAAGTGAACACCACAAAAATATAGGATATACTGTTGATTATATTCGATAATAACCCATCAGCATAGGATGTAGACAAGTATTCTCCTATCTTCTATAACCCAAGGCTCTTTTAAGCAGCGTAACTCTGCGTATGCCCGGATAGCTCAGTTGGTAGAGCAAGGGACTGAAAATCCCTGTGTCGCTGGTTCGATTCCGGCTCCGGGCACCATAAATTTCAATAACTTAGCTGGGTGCCGACTCCCCCGAAATGGCGCCGTGGGACACTGGCGGGACAATTGGGGGCAAGAAAATACAACGATTGGGGACAAGGCCCCTTTTTCAAAAATCATAAAAATAGATAGCTAAGAATAAAATGTGTAGCATCATGTCATTTAAGCGTTAGCGAAATGAGACGTGCATGCCTTACCCATGTCCTACACCACTTTTTCATATCACTTCGATTGCAAACCTGGAGAGAATTCTAAGGATAGGCGCATTGTTGGCAAAAAGTATGCTGACCCAGAGAGATATTGAGCACTGCAATATTGCCTATGCTGACCTACAAGATCGCCGCAGCCGTGTAATTATTCCATTAGGGCCTGGAGGAAATTTACATGATTACGTACCATTTTATTTCGCGCCACGCTCTCCTATGCTGGATGCTATCCGCCGTGGACTCGTAGCTGGCTGCACTGAACCGCAAGAAAACATTCTTCATCTAGTTGTGGAAGCTGAAACCATTGCTGCTGCAAACGTGCCCTTTGTTTTTACAAACGGGCATGCCATTATGCAGCCACTAGAAATTTTCGATTCTCTAAATGATATAGATAAGGTGGACTGGGAAATTATGTTAGATCCGCCTTTAATTGGCGGGTACGCAAAGTACTGGCAGGATAAATACGATCCGCAGAAGCCGAGATGGGCAGATAGAAAGCGCAGGCGTCAAGCGGAATTCCTTGTATATAGGGAATTACCATGGCATTTAATAAAAGGGATTGGCACGATGACGAGCCGTCAAGAGACTGAGATAAGAAATATTCTCAGGCGTTTCGGCTTTGCAACACCCGTAAAAGCTAAACCGGAATGGTATCACCAATGACAATTAAAATCACAAAAGGTGATTTGTTAAGCCAAGAGGTTGATGCCATCGTCAACACCGTAAATTGTGTGGGAGTGATGGGTAAAGGTATTGCCTTGCAATTTAAGCTCAAGTGGCCAAATAATTTTCGGGAATATCAAAAGGCATGTAAGGCAAAACAAATTCGTCCAGGACACCTTTTTGTACATGCTTTGGGAACCCTAGCTGGCAAACCAAATTTTATTATCAATTTTCCAACCAAGGACCATTGGCGTGGAAAATCTGAATTAAAATTTATCGAGGATGGCCTGTATGATCTTGTGAATGTCATTCGTAAGTATGACATTCGCTCTATTGCCATTCCACCTTTAGGCTGTGGCAATGGTGGCCTTAACTGGTCTGTGGTCCGTCCTTTAATTGAGAAGCACTTAGAGAAATTTGATAATCAACTAGAAGTACGGCTCTTTGAACCATGCGGTGCTCCTGCTGCTTCGGCAATGGTGGTGCGCACAGAACGCCCAAAAATGACCGCAGGGCGTGCAGTACTTATTAAGTTATTATCTATATATCGTGAAACTGGCTATCGCCTAAGCAAAGTTGAGGTTCAGAAACTTGGATATTTTGCTCATATAGCAAATGTATTGCCGGGACTCAAATATGGCAAAAACCAATATGGCCCATTTTCATATCCCCTTAATAAAGCTCTTGAAGCAATGAATGGACACTATATTTCAGGAGTGGGTGATAATGACAAATCTGAAGCACAGATTTCAGTAATGGAAGGCACTCTTGAAGAAGCAGATTACTTTATTGAAAATGAGCCATATGTTTTAGAATCGCTTAAGCGTATTGAGAGATTAATTGATGGATTTGAAACTCCATATGGAATGGAGTTGCTAGCAACGGTGCATTGGGTAGTGAAGCA
>Ga0206960_1050_pt1 | contig 31617 bp, 38 predicted proteins | sample Alteio_BWOrgHeat_29_FD_153255 | JGI IMG/M metagenome (GOLD analysis project Ga0206960, IMG submission 153255) | Enriched cells from forest soil in Barre Woods Harvard Forest LTER site, Petersham, Massachusetts, United States -... | ecosystem: Environmental > Terrestrial > Soil > Temperate forest >... | reverse complement strand
ATTGCCTAAAATCAAAAGCAGCAAAGCGATGAAGAACCAATTTTCAAATGCCATAGCGAAGTGGCCCAGCGCCATCAAGATACCGCCGATATAAACAGATTTGCGTTGTCCCCAATATTTGTCCGCGATGTATCCGCCTAAGACCGGAGTTGCATAGACTAAGCCTGTGTACCAACCATAAATAACAGAAGCGTGTGCACCGACGACAGCGTTCGGACTTGAGTCGATCCAGTTGCGAATGGTTTCCCAACCGAGAACCAAGTGTGGGTCGCCTGCTTTTCGGGCATCACCGCCTTGAAGGATTTGTCGTGAGACGACGAAAAGATAATTTACCATGTACAGCTTCAACAGCCCGCGCATTCCGTAGTACGAAAAGCGTTCCCACATTTCAGTGAAGAACAAGACGTAAAGTCCGCGTGGGTGACCAAAAAGTGTTTTCTGATCTGCTGGGGCAATGGCTTTGCTCATGAAACTCTCCCTCGTAATCTATAGCTATTCGCTTTTGTCGACTTTGTTATGTCAAACCATAGGAAATGGCGAGGTTTTTTTAAATAAGAAGCCGAAAGGCGACTTGACAGTGCGGCGTTCAGGCACAACTTTAAGGAAGCTCCATTCGAATAATGTAAGGAGGCCTTCGTGCAAATAGCCAAGCGAATTGCTCTGTTTATTCTTGTGAATTTATTGGTCATGATTTCGATTTCAATCGTGCTCAATGTTTTAGGAGTACGGCCTTATCTGAATGCCTACGGCATCGACTACCAGTCACTGATGGTGTTCTGCTTGGTTTGGGGCATGGGTGGGGCGTTCATCTCTTTGTCTCTCTCTCGAGTCATGGCGAAGTGGATGATGGGCGTGAAAGTCATTGATCCTCAGACTCGCGATCCGCGCCTAGCAGATCTTGTGCAAACGATTCAAAACTTAGCGCGGTCGGCGGGGCTACCGAAGATGCCTCAAGTCGGTATTTATGATTCTCCTGAAGTGAATGCTTTTGCGACAGGCCCGACTCGGTCTCGCGCCTTGGTTGCCGTTTCAACGGGTTTGCTCGATCGAATGGGGCAAAGCGAATTAGAAGGGGTTTTAGGCCACGAAATCACTCACGTTGCCAATGGTGACATGGTGACGATGACTCTCATTCAAGGCATCATCAACGCATTTGTGATGTTCTTAGCTCGCGTGCTTGCGTTTGCCATCAGTCAGGCGATGCGTGATCGAGACAGCGAAGGTCGTTCAAGTGGCGGCGGTTTCATGATGCAGTATTTACTGACGATGGTGCTCGAAATGTTTTTTGCGGTTTTGGGTGCGATCGTTGTGGCTCGGTTTTCACGGTGGAGAGAGTTTCGAGCAGATGCGGGTGGAGCACGCTTGGCGGGGCGCGACAAGATGATCTCGGCTTTGCAAGCGCTTCAACGGGTTTATGAACCAACCCCTCAAGACAGTCCGGGGCAACAACCGGCAGCCGTGCAGTCACTTAAAATCTCAGGAAAACAGGGCGGTAGGCTCTCGCTTTTTGCAAGCCACCCTTCATTAGATGAACGCATTGCGCGACTCGAGGCGATGGTTTAAGACTCACTCTATTATGAGTGAGAAGAAACCGATTACCGAATTCATTAAGCATCATTATCGTCATTTTAACGCAGCAGCGCTCGTGGATGCGGCTGAGGCGTATAAAAAACACCTCGATCAGGGCGGTAAGATGTTTGTCACTCTGGCGGGTGCAATGAGTACAGCTGAACTCGGCCTCTCGCTCGCTGAAATGATTCGCCAAGATAAAGTGCACGGCATTTCTTGTACGGGTGCAAATCTTGAAGAAGATGTTTTTAATCTCGTCGCACACGATCATTACAAACGTGTGCCTCACTATCGTGATCTTTCACCACAAGACGAAATCGGTCTTTTAGAAAAAGGTTACAATCGCGTCACCGACACCTGCATTCCTGAAGAAGAGGCGATGCGAAAGCTCGAGCGCGTGATGTGGGACGAATGGGCAGAAGCCGAATCAAAAGGCGAACGCTTTTTTCCACATGAGTTTTTCATGAGTATTCTCAAAAAGGGCAAATTGAAAGACTCGTATCAGATTGACCCGAAAGACAGCTGGCTCATCGCCGCGATGGAAAAAAACATTCCGCTCTTCGTGCCTGGTTGGGAAGACTCCACCATGGGCAATATGTTTTCTGCCGCTTGCATCACCAAGAAAGTCAAAAGCCCCACGCTCATGCGAGGCGGTGTCGAGTACATGATTCAACTCGCTGAGTGGTATACGGCTGTTTCTGCAAAAAGTTCGATCGGCTTTTTTCAAATCGGTGGCGGTATCGCAGGTGACTTTCCGATCTGCGTCGTGCCAATGCTCGAGCAAGACCTTGAGCGCAATACGCCGCTCTGGGGTTACTTCTGCCAGATCAGCGATTCGACCACGAGCTACGGTTCGTATTCAGGTGCTGTGCCGAATGAAAAGATCACTTGGGGTAAACTGGGCGTGGATACTCCGAAGTACGTGATCGAGTCTGATGCGACGATCGTTGCGCCGCTGATGTTTGCGATGGTTTTGGGTTGGTAGTTTATTTCGCAAACTTAACTTCGAGCATGATTGCGCTTCTTTTCGCACTTAACGAGAGACAGAGATGCTATTCTGCGACCCCAGAAGTGACCTGAAAAATCGATTTATTTTTGTCGATTCCCCAGACGTCATAACTCGATAAACTTGCCTGGGCGGTGGGAAACAACGTAAAACCATTTTCAGCGGTTAGATCTGAGAGATATGCAATTGCAATGACACTGAAGTCGCTTTTTGAAACGCTAGAGTATGCGTTGGAACCATTGAAATCTGCAACGGTACCATCCAATTTCGTCATCGTGATGCTTCCTTGAGTAGAAGCGAGGTAAGTATTTCCATCGCTTGCAGTACAACAAGCCACTCCAGGACATGCTGAGAGACCCACTGTTTTTTTGTAAAGATAAGTCATACAAGAAATGCCACCATTTTTTCCACAAGACATATTAGCGGCATTCGCAGCGATCGTTGAAACGTCAAAACCGATCGAATAATAACCAGATCCGACACGTTCCATCAACCTTGCAACACATGCGGTGTAAGTGCTCTCGCTCTGAAAAAAGGTTTTTTCGGCTGTGTAAGCTGAAGCCAGCCCCGCCTTCGCCTCTGCTGTTTTTGCTCTTGCTTGGTATTGCCGGTAAGCGGGGATTGCGATGGCCGCCAAAACACCGATGATTGCAACTGCTGAAAGCAGCTCAATGATCGTGAACCCAGTCTTGGATTTCACACTAACTTTTAAAAGTGACTGGGTGCATCGACTTATTTGACATGATTTATTCTGCATATACAGAGTTATCATAGAGAACTTGTGAAAAACCTCAACAAAATAAAGTACTCATGCACTTCATCGCAAGATCAGCACGACAATTTTTAAAAACTGATAAAATCACTTAGAAAAAACCGGATCTCTCTGACTTTTGTAGATCAAGCGGCCTAAAAAGACGCAAATCAACGCCAACGGAAGTAATGACCAGATTTCCGTCAGACCCAGCAAATTCCCAGCATTCTGGCTGTGAACTTCACCGTGAACAAAGAGATTCATGACATCGAGGAACTGCACAATTACAGTGCCGAAAGATGGCAACGGTCTCTCTGAAACAAAAAAAATCTGAACTAAAATACTGAACACGAGGAGAGACAAAAAGGCGATACTTAACCAACGCGTTCTTTTACACGCATCAAATGCAGCTGCGAGCCCCAAAGCCAAAAATGGAAGCGCTGGAATGCAATGTCTAGGGCCGAGGCTACTTCCCCCATCCCAGTAATAGTAAGAGGCATTCATTGCGAAAAAGTAAACCACGATCAAGACCGACCACACTCCCACAGCACGCGTGGCCCTCTCTCGAATAAGACTCATTAAACCCACGATCGCTATTGTAAAAATGGGAGAAATAAGAAATAGACCTCTTGCCTTGCCAAAAGTGATCTCCCATAAAACCCAGAATTTTGGATAAGATAAACCGAAAAATCCATTACTCATCTCAGCCCAGCGATCATTCTGGTGGTATGTATATGGCAGGGTAAACGGGCTTCCGGAAAGGAGGAAGTTATGTAACGAGACCAGAAACAGACCCGGTAAGAGCCCAAGCAATGTCGCAGCAACAGGGCGAAGCATGTTTTTCCATCTCATCCGTGAATAGGCTATTGCGATAATGAGAATACAGGCGGGCGGGGTAGTGTACTCTGTCGCGAAAGCAAGCCCCGCACAAAGCCCTAATTCTATAGCTGCGCGAGGTAAGGGCGCGCAAGAGTTGAGACGTCGTATTCGGAGCGCAAGAGCAAATGCAAAAAACGTAAAGGTGGTTGCAAGTATATGACTGAAGAGAAATGTCGCAAAGGGCCAGATTGGCGAAGCAAGACCAAAACCAATGGCCGCAAAAATCGCAGCAGCTTCGGAAACTCCCAGAGAGAGTGCGACCCAATAAACTGCAACACCCATTAAGGCCGCAGGAAGACTCGAGAGAGTCCAACGCGAAATAATTTGAAACGCAAGAAATGAAGGGTTTTCCTTTCGAAAAGATTTCATAACAGCCCAATAGACCCCCATCGGAATAAGAGCTAGCATGGCTGTGCCTGGGGCCTTGTCGCCATATATATGTGAGTTTATTTCGACTGTATCCTTAGTTTGGTCTACATATGGATCAATGTTGATGACATGTTTCTCCAATATGGAATAGGTCGTGAGTAAACGCGCGTTCTCATTCCAACCGCCAGTCTCATGATTGAAGTAAGTGAAGCAGCAAAGCAAAATCAAAAACAATAGAAATGCGATGCGGTTTTTTCTGTCGGAAGCTCGAAACCTCAACATCACCCGGTTTCGAAATCTACGTTGTGTTTTCATGGCCAGGTTTAAGAGATACATGGGTGCCCTTAGAAATGGTCTCGCAACTGTGTCAGTGAAACTTATTATCTTTTAGATGTACAATGAAAAACAAATTGTATTGTTTTAGATCTAATGAAGCGACGTTTTTAAGTAGGTCCAAGACTCCCTCGTATTTTATCTTGAAATCTGGTGGACACTCGGGATTTTCACCCTCTAAGGGCGAGAGCTCGTGGACTCTTTTTTTACAGGGAAACGTATGCGCCGACCAGAGTAGGTCCAGATAGGGTACGACAATGGAGTCCGCCACGCCGTTTTCGAGCAATGCGCGAATGTCAGGGATCGAACCTTCAGTCAATACCCCAAATTTAAACTTTTTCATGCCAGTTGGCCAATGGGCAATAGCCATATCGACGTTTTTATCTCCCCCAATATTGTAACTTCGGATTCGTGTTTTAGCCGCGAGATAGTTAACGAAAAAATCATTGCCATAGGGTAAAAATGCGACTTTTTCGTCAGGCTTCAGCGCATTCATCAATTCGGCCAGCACTGTTGAGTCAATTTCACGGAGTTGCTCTCGCTGAGTCCTATAGTGGCGATAACAGTGACCAAGTGAAGGCATGTTTGCAAGAATCAAAGCGATCATAACCCATTGAACTCGTGATGCCCGACCTTGCTTTGCAAACTTATTTAGGAGCAAACACAGTAAAAGCCAGAACCCCAAGGCCCCGAGGGCGCTCCATCGGTAACTGGATCTCATCGTGTCGAAGCCCATGACGTTTTCACTCAGTATGCCGCTGCCAGTAGGCATGAGTCCGAAATTTGCAGGCATCATCGCACTTTTCTGATGTGGTTCTTTAAGGCGCAACGCCTCCGGCTTCAAGGAGTTCACTTTAAGAGAGGGTCCCAGAGCCATGTAAAAACCAAATAGGGCGATGAGTAAAAAACCAGTAGCCAGTTTTGTCTTCCTTCTCGTTTGCCACCAAGAAAACAAGCCTAGAACAATAATCGGCATGAGAAAGGTTGTGCACCAGACTGAATCGTCTCCCCAATAAACGAGATCCGATCGAATTCGACTTAATCCAAGTAAATCAGGGAGCCAGTGTATGCCCTTTGTGGGAATAATTAAAAAAGATAGGTCGACCCCCCACCCCCTGAAAAAATCAATGGGGTATGAACGAAAGCCGCTCGTTCCCAAATAGCATATGTAGAGAACGTATGAACAGATGAAGCAGATTACAACTATGGGTGTGGAATAAATCGCTAGACCACGTCTGTTTTCAGGAGAACGAACGAAAAAATACAGGCCTAATATTACGGACCCGACGAAGAACATGACGAAAGTGTACCCATCCATGAACACCGATATGAAAACGACGAACAAACAAGATAACCCAGAACGGAAGGCGTGCTTCAAATCCAGTGGAGGATGGAGAAAGAGCCCAAGGATGAATCGGAAATAAAAAGGAAGCAGAGCCATGCCGAACGAAAGCATCCCATAGCCTGAATGCGCCCACGTCATCGGCAAGGTCAACCACACTGCAGCTGCCAGGTGGCTTGACGTCCTTCCTAAGCCAATCATTCGGGCCACTTTGCATGCTCCTAAAAAACCGAGCGAGAACCAAAAGGCCGCAACTAGAGTATAGGCATCGGCTGCATACAGTCCTGCCCTAAGGAGAAGACTCATGGGCCATGCTCCCGCCAAGCCGAATGGCATTGGGGCAGGAAAAGGAAATCCGAAATTTTTCGAGTAAATGCTGAAAAGCGATTGATTCGCGAAGGATTGTGCAAATCCAAGCGTCCAAATCCCCTGTCCCAGAGTGGGAAGAAATAGAAATGGAATGGCCCCTTGAATGAAAAGCACAAAGACTAACGCTAGAGTGAAGGTCGTCCCGGCTTTTGCACGAACGCCGAACGCATCACTGTTCGGAATCGTTGAGTTCGCTTCGGAAAGTGTCATGGATTTCTTGAGATACAGCCAGGAAAGGTTTGAAACAATTAAATTCGGGACGTAGTTTTACTTCAAATGATTCGCTTGTGCATTCATCTCGGCCAGTTGCCGAGTCTTTAAGCTCTCAGGCGCTACATCAGTGGCATAGCGAGCCGCTGTTTCGACCATGGGTTTGATCGCAGCACTCCAATCATTGACGAGCCAATTGACTTGTTCTGCATTCCCCGTTTTTTCGATGAGTTCTTTTCTTGTCGCTTCGATTTTTTTCAGAAAAACGAGGCTTGACCCACCGAGATGATAATAGGCATTTAAATCTTTTGGATCGACGGTTACGCGCGCGAGCAAGGTGGCTTGAATTTCAGCCAAGCCCATCAGCCAATCCGAAGCTTTCTTTTTAGACTCAATCGCCGACTTCAAGTCAAGTTCTGAAATCTTGAGGGCCGCTAAGCTTTGAGTAGCACTGAGATGATCGGTCACACGCAAAGTACGAATCGTGTTTTCAGCAAGTACTCGAGCCGCTTCGCCTTCTGAACCGCCATGGTCATAAAGAGTGATGGCCTGGTGAGAACCGTTTTCGGTGATTAAGATCCAACGCGTGATCCATTCTGACCCACGATGCAGACGAATCAGAAGACCTGCCGGGTTTTGTTCGATCGAGCCTGAAACTTTTGGATCTCTCACTTCAATCCATTGCATGCTTTTTTCGTCAGCGAGCTCATAAGAGAGTGATTCGAGTGTTCGGCGAAGTGCGAGGCGGCGTAAGCCGATGCAGCTCCAAACATGCGCGGTGAGACAATTCTTTAAATCAGCACGAGAGAAACGAGGTTCGGGTGATTTAGGCCCTTCAATCACCAATCGAATATCAGGCATGTGCCAACGAGCAATGACTTTACCAATGAAAAGAGTAGGGGGGCCTTTCGCATAAGGCAGTTCATAGAACACGGGGTTGCCCGCAAATTTTTTAGGCCAGGCCCCGAAGGCATAATAAAACGGCAGCGTGATCCACTCTTGCGCCGCCTCAGCGCTTCGGGTGGGCGCGAGCGGGGTGAGTTCTAAAACAGGCAGAGATGAAAGTGCAGGGTGTTTAAACAGAGTCAGGTCGGCGCTCACGAGATCAATCAGAAGCAAACCCCCAGTAGCGATCAGTCCTGTTTGAGTACTCATGAACCAGAGTTTTTTTCCGAGGCCACATTTGAAAAATTGATAGCTCAAGGCAAAAAGAGCGATAAAGATTCCTAAGCAAATAAACCCCGTTGTCGAATCAGGCAGTGGAAAAAGATGAAACTCCGCAACCAGTAGAATCCAAATCAGAAGCAGTAGAGCGCTGTTGAAAGCGACAGCACCTGCCCTTTCAGGCCAAGATAGGGAGCGCCGGGTCAAGTTTCGTCTTGAAACGCCTCGGGTCTCGATTTTTCCATGAGTGTTCATGCGTGCTTTGGACTCTCTTTGAATTGTAGTTAAAATGCAGATACACTCTCAGCATCGCATGAACTTCGCGTCAATTCTAGGAAGCGTACTCGGAATCCTTGCACTCGTCGGCGGGCAACTGCTCGAGGGGGGTAAGATCACGCAGATTCTGCAGGGCACAGCAGCACTGATTGTGCTTGGGGGAACCCTCGGCGCAACTCTCGTTTCTTATCCGTTTGAGGACTGTAAACGTGCTCTCAGGCTTTTACCCCTCATTTATAAAAAGACAGAATCTGACCTTCAAACACTCATTGAAGACATTTTTAGAATTGCTACGATCGCGCGCAAAGAAGGTCTGCTGGCCATTGAAGGTCAAAGAGACAGTATTAAAGATCCGATTTTTCGTCGTGCGATTAAATATGTGATCGATGGTTTTGAGCCGGGTGTGGTCAAAGAGATTGTTGAGACCGAAATCGACGCTTCGTTTGAGCGAGAAGAAAGAGCGGCTCGCGTGTTCGAAGGAGCGGGGGGTTATGCTCCAACGATCGGTATTTTAGGTGCGGTTCTGGGTTTGATTCACGTCATGACTTTGCTCGATGACCCGACTAAAATCGGTGAGGGTATCGCAGTGGCGTTCGTAGCTACTGTTTACGGTGTGGGCCTAGCGAATCTGGTTTTGATTCCATGGGGGCAGCGCCTACGTCAACTTGTTGAAGCTCGCGCATTAGGTAAAGAGATCGCTAAACAAGGCATTCTCGGCATTCAAGAAGGCATTAATCCTCATTTTCTTAAAGAAAAACTGGCTGCGATGGCACGGCAATCAGACACTCCTGAAGTCGGAGCCAAAGCCGGATGAGCCGTGTTTCCAAAAGGCGTTCTTCGCCTTCACACAGCAGTTCTTCTGAGCGCTGGCTTGTTTCATACGCTGATTTGATCACTCTTTTGTTTGCACTGTTCGTCATTCTTTATGCGATGTCGCAGGTCGATCTCGCCAAATTTAAAAAAGTCTCTCAGAGCATGAAAGCTGCCTTTGATCCTAATGCGAAAATAAAAGTCGGTGCAGATCAGCAAACCGGAGGAACCTCCGTCAATGACCCCTTTCTCGCAGAAAATCGTGAATTCAACCGCATGCAAGACGAACTCGAACAGTCGATGCTGACTGAGATGGGCACTGAGCAGATGCCTGAACAGTTTTCATTGCTGCAAGATGAGCGTGGGTTGATTGTGCGCATCGGCGTCAAAGACTTCTTTCTTGAGGGTTCGGCTGAAGTTCCAGATGATCTAAAGCCCATTTTGCTTCGAATTGGCAAAACCATTAATCACTTTGATAAAAAGATTAAAGTCGAAGGTTATACCGATTTAGCCGAGAACCATTCAAAAGGATATCCGAGTGGGTGGGAGCTTTCTACGGCGCGTGCGGCCTCAGTGGTCAGGCTTTGGGTTCAAGACCTGGGTTTTGACCCCAGACGCCTTTCGATCGGAGGATATGGACACTATCAGCCTCTCACTGATAAAACAGGAGAATGGCTACGATCTTTAAATCGGCGTATCGAAATTCTGGTTTTGCGTTCAGGCAAGCCACCCACCCCTTCAGCCGCTCCGTCTTCTGCTTCGCATTAACAGCATTCAGTTTTTTTCTGACGAGTTGCTCTGATCGAATTTTGACTCCGATTACTCGAACCGATCAGAGTGAGCTGATTTATCTTTTTGAATGGACAAAAATCGATTTGCGGCCTGCCTTGCAGGTCGACGTTGTTTTTCGAGGCGAAGCGTCAGGTGAAAGTCTCATTGTTTTACCTGACGCCGCTGTAAATGGAGGCCACCTAGACCGCGGATTTAAAAATTTAGAGGCTTTGACGCCAGATGTTCGCTTATTTAGCGTCTCAGATCCCACACGTCGAAAAGCAGTTCATGCCCCAGGCGAGATCATTCACCTTCGGTTCAACTGGGTGCCTACCGATTCATCGACTCGAGAACGGTTCGACCTTCACCCGGTGATTGAAGAAGCCTATTGTGCATTTCTTGCTCAATCGGCTTTGATTCGCCCTGATTGGCCTGAAAAAAGAGAGATCTCATTTTCGGTGCGTTGGTTAAAACCGCCGAGCGATTGGATCGTTTTTGATTCTCAAAAGTTGAATCAAACGACTCAGAGCTATTCAGCAACCTTTTCGAAATTTGGAAAGATTGCTTTTTTCGGGGGTGATTTCAGACTGGATCAAAATGGGTCTGACAGCCGGCTACAGATTGGAATTCGTGGACAGTGGCCTTTTCCAGATGAAATGGCCTTTGCCTCTGTGCGCGAGCAGTGGAAAAAAATGCAGACTTTTTGGGGACCCGATCGACCTTTGCCCGGCTTACTCGTTTTTTTAAAAAGCAGCCAAGACTGCTGTCATTTTCAAGGCACTGCGGCTTTAGATTCTTATATTGTTACGGCTTCGGCTGAAGAGGGTTGGGGTCCTTCTATTCGAGAGCTCTTGAGTGACGAACTGTTTTTTTACCCCATTCGTAAAAGATCTGCTGCGTTTTCTTCTTGGAGTTTAGGGCTGATTCGATTTTTTTCTCGTTCACTCGATCTGACAAGCGGAACCTTATCTTTAGAGACTTGGATCTCGGATCTCAATCATATGTTGGCAGAGCAGAGTCTATCGCCCGCACGGCTTTGGCCAGAAGCCCAATTAAGAACTCGCTCGAATGAGCCTTGGGTGCGTCGTCAATATTATTTACGCCCCGATTACTTCATGCAAAAGATACTTTTTGACTGGTTGAAATCGGGTCATACGATTGCATCACTTTTTGATCGTCTCAAACAGGCTGCAGAAGTGGCGGGTACTGAACCCTTTGATCAGGTCTTGCTAAAATTGATCGAATCCGATTTGAAACAACCTTTGCTCGCAGAGTGGAAGAAGCATGTGATTCAAGGTGAACCTTGGACGCAAGACGCACGACTGGCGGGTGGGTGTTTAGATGTGATGACGAGAGCTCAAGCCCCCTTTGATTTGGGATTTGATTGGGAACGTTCAAAAGTGGAGCGTCGCATTCGCGGCTTGAACTCTAGAACGGCTGCAGCTCAAGCGGGCTTGCGCAATGGGCAATCTCTTTTACGATGGAAGATACTCTTTGGAGACGCAGAGTCACCTGTAGAGCTTTGGGTTCGCAGTGGTCATGAAGAAAAATATTTTCGCTATCACCCTAGAGCCCAAAAAACAGTCAAAGTTCCTTATTTTAGCGCAGAGGGCACTGCACAGGCTCGTTCTTTACAATGCCTCAGTCGCGCGGGTATCCAGTTTTTGAGTGTCGCTGCGAAGTAAGTGAATCGATCTTTGAATCACATGAATACCTGAATTGAGAATGAGGAGCGAAAGCCCCGCTCCCACAATCGTATCAGGCCAACGCGAGTGAGTGAGTGCAACAAGTACTGAGGTCACCAGAATTCCAAAATGAGTGAGAAGATCGTTTCTAGAGCACAGCCATGAAGAGTGCATGTTGACGTCGTTGTGACGAATTTTTCCCAATAAAGAAAACGTCGCAAGGTTGGTCGCGATTCCAAGAATGCCGATCATTCCCAAAGTGTGCGCTGCAGGGGCAGGGTCTGAATGAATCGCTCGAATGGCATCAATCAAGACTGAGAGTCCGATTCCACTCATCGTGATGCCTTTGATCAGGCTCGCGCGGCCGATCCAACGCACGCCGTGGCCGGTGGCATAGAGGCTCAACGTCAGTAGAAAAACATGGCTTAAGAAATCGACGCCGTCAGCGAGCACGACGGTTGAGTGACTGATCCAGCCGCTGACCCAAGTGATGATACACATTACGACTTGCATCAAGAGCACGATCTTAAGCGATCGCCGACCTTGAATGTCGGTCGGATCGGGCTCGATCATGTGATCATCTTCACAGCAATGTTTCATGTCGAGCTCCAGAGGTTGAGGGTTTGCATGCCTTGCAAACGCCGAAGAATTCTAATTTATGAGTCAGATCAGAGTAGCCGCGATCTTGAAGTGAGCGCTCCCAGCTTTGAACCACGCAGAGGTCGAGGGGTTCTACACTCTCGCAGCTTTTACAGATCACATGGTGATGGTGGTGGCTGCCGTCGGCGGGGTTAAACTCATATCGGGCGATTCCGTCACCGAAATCACATCGGCTGATGAGTCGGTTTTTTTTGAAAGCCTCGATGATCCGGTACACGGTAACGAGGTCACATTTGGGACTGCGAACTGATTTTGAAATCTGTTCTATGGTCAGGGGTCCATGATTTTTGAGCAACACATCGAGAACGGCTTTTCGAGCCACAGTCAATTTTAGGCCGGATTGCTTGAGTAAAGCTTCAGGCGACTCTGAGTGCGAAGGGCCGTGAGTGTGAGCGTGCGCTCGGGGTTTATTCATTTTACAAAGTTCCTGTACATCATTGATTCACGAGGCAGAGGAGCCTTGTCGTTGTACTTGGCCGATTTTTTGAGGTGATACGGCTGCAAGCATTCTCCCAGGAATTCGAAATAAATGAGCTGCCCGACCGGCATGCCTGCATAAACTCGAACCGGCATCTTGACCGAAATCTCAAGAGTCCAGTGGTTTGAGAATCCGACATCACCCTTGCCCGCGGTGGCATGAATATCGATACCCAAGCGGCCGATACTGCTCTTGCCTTCGAGAAACGGCACATGAGCATGGGTCTCGGTGTATTCTTCGGTGACCCCAAGATAGAGGGTTTTGGGCTCTAAAACGTATCCAGACTCTGGAATTTCAAAAAAACGAACGGCATTGTGCTTTCGGCTATCGAGAACTGTATCTTCATAAACAGCGAGAGTCTTACCCAGGTGAACGTCGTAGCTATTCGAACCGAGGCATTCTCGCCTGAAAGGCTCGATTTTAATGCGACCTTTGTCGATTTCTTTGAGAATTTCACTATCCGAAAGAATCATTTCCGTCTCCTAACCCATTACTAAATGCAAATTACTTGCGTTTTAGCGTTCTAGGCTGAGATTGTCACTTGAAAAAACAGGTCAGGAAATCCGGCCTTGCAAAGCCGTCAGGAATCGATTAACACCCTTTGATTCCTAAGGAATTCTGGAGGTCTACGTCATGGCAGTCCCTAAGAAAAAAGTATCGAGAAGTCGCAGAAACATGAGGCGCTTTTCGGCTGCTTATAAGCTCGAAGTGATTACAACAACGACTTGCCCGACCTGCAATGAGCTGGTTCGCACACATCGTGTATGCAACAAGCCCGACTGCATCAATGCTCGTTCAGCTCGCACAAAGAGCAAATCAAAATCAGGTTCAGGAGCCAGCGCTCGCACTTAAGCGCGCTGAAGAAGGAAATTTATGAAACTCAAAATTAAAAAAGGCGATGTCGTCACCGTAATCGCCGGCAGCAACAAAGGCAAAACAGGCAAAGTGATCGCAGTCGACACGCTGGCTTTACGTGTCACTGTTGAAGGCGTGAACTTGGCTAAGAAACACACCAAGCCTTCACAAAAAAATCCACAAGGCGGCATTGCTACTAAAGAAGCAGCCATTCATTACAGCAACGTGATGCTGATGGACAGCAAAGGCAAAGCAACCCGCATTGCGATTAAAAAAGATAAAGAAGGCAAGACTTCACGTATTGCAAAAACGACAGGCCAAGCCCTCGCTTAAGGCACTATCGTAAGGAGAATCGATCATGTCTCGAATTTGTGAATTGACCGGCCGCAGACCCGAAACAGGCAATAAAGTTTCCCACTCCAATCGCAAAACGCGTACGCGTTGGCTTCCGAATCTCAAAACGAAAAAATTCTTCGTTCTTGAGTTAAAAGATTCGATCACTCTTTATCTTTCAGCTCGTGCGATCAAGACCATCGATAAGCATGGCGGACTTGTTCCAGCTCTTTTCAATGCAAAAGAATCTGACCTTTCAGAAAATCTGAAGCGTCTCAAGCGTCGCGTCACTAAGACTCGCGCGAATTAATTATTTGAGATCTGATTTAACCTGATTTTCGTGAAATTTGCGCAATACCGTGTGCGCTGATTTCTTCGGGTATTTCGCCCCATGCGGGGTGTTCTTTTAAAAATGTTTCAACGAGCTGTGCGTCGAACTGAGTGCCCGAGTGCTTTTTGAGTTCTTCGTATGCGTACTCAATAGAATTGCCTTCTCTATAAGGTCTGTTTGTGGTCATGGCGTCGAGGGCATCCACAATCGTGATCAGTTTTGCTAGAAAAGGAATGTCGTCACCTTTGAGTCCATCCGGATAACCTTTTCCGTCAATGCGTTCGTGGTGGTGACGAATCGGTGTCGATACGGCTTTGAAAAAAGGAATATGAGACAGAGGTCTTAAAATTGCGATGCCTTTAGCGACGTGCTCACGCATGAGCTTGTCTTCAGACTCACTCAAACGATCTTGTTTTCGCAAGATGCCTTCAGGTACGCCGATTTTACCAATGTCGTGAAGAGAGCCGACGGCTTCAGCGATTTTTTGTTCAAACGGATTTAAGCCCAAGGCTTCTGCAAATAAAAGAGCATTGCGGCCCACACGTCGGCAGTGACCGTATGTGTACGGATCATGTGCTTTCAGACTTTCAAGCAGAGCTTGAATGACCTCAGACGTAGAATGTTCAATAGCTGCCGAGCGCTTTGCCACGAGAGCTTTTCGGCTGGCTCTTTGAAGATCTTGAAGTTTTTAGAGTCAAAGTTCTGACAGCACATTCTGTGCTGTAAATTCGTTCAAAGCGTTTGCATTTTTCAACGTCCGCTCGTACCCTTTTATGTCAAGGGGGAGCACGGATGAGACCCCTATTCGACGAAGCCTTCAAACTGGGGGGGATTTATGGATGAATCTCGGTCGGCCTTATATCAGCAGTGTAAACAACGTTTATTGAAAGTGAGACAAGACCGTATCAACGGTCTCAAAGCTTTGGAAGGCAGCCTCTCTGAGGTACCCACCGGTGATGAGGGCGATATGGCCCGCACTTTTGAATCCCAACACACAGCCATCGCGCAGCGCGAAAAAATGCTCACCGACTTAAGAGAAGTCGAAGAAGCACTCAAACGCATTGACGAAGGCAGCTACGGCGTCTGTGAAGAAACAGAAGAGCCCATCGAAGCCGATCGCCTAAGAGCGATTCCATGGACACGGCTTTCGATTGAAGGCGCAGAAGTGCGCGAGCGCATTCGTAAGAAATTTGCTTAAGCTGAGTCTAGTTAAAATCGATTACTTTTTCGCAGGAGCAGGTTCTTTTTTGGCGTAACGCTTCATGAACTTCTCGACGCGGCCTTCGGTGTCGAGCATGCGTTGTTGGCCTGTGAAGAACGGGTGTGAACCGCTTGAAATTTCAATCTTCACCATCGGATAATCTTTTCCGTCGGTCCACTTGAGGGTGTCTTTCGCCTGAATCGTCGTACGAGTCAGAATGGCGAAATCAGACGAGATGTCTTTGAAAATGGTTTCACGATAAACAGGGTGAGTGGTTTGTTTCATATCTCAATCCTTTATCAGTAGTGTGAATCCGAACCCAAATGCGTCGGTGAGCAAGGCAAAAGTGCAAGGTGTCGAGCGCGTTTAATCGCGGTCGTCAATGCACGTTGCTGCTTGGCATTCAAGCGCGTGATGCGTGATGGAACGATCTTCGCATGTTCACTGAGGTATTTGCGGAGCATGTGAACATCTTTGTAATCAAAATCGAGATCTTTTGATGGGCGTGGTTTTTCGAAGCGGCTGTATTTTCTTGAGCTGTCGTCGTAATCGCGATCTCCGCGGTCTCCTCTGTCGCCTCGGTCACCGCGGTCTCTGTGTTCTCTTTCGTTGTATTCTTCGCTCATCGTATTCTCCTGATTTCTAAAATTTATTTCACTTCTTTGTGAAGCGTGTGGCGGCGCAAGAACTTGTTGTACTTCATGCGTTCCATGCGTTCGGTAGTCTTCGTCTTATTTTTCGTGGTGACGTAACGCGTAGGCGGTTTGCCTTCTTTTACGGCTTCCGTGCACTCTAATGTGACTGAGACTCGACCTGATTTTGCCATAGATTTAAGCTCCTTACAGAGGCTAAGGAGGTACGACACGGGGTTCTTTTTTGCAAGGGCGAATTAAGAGAGAATTAGTGGAATTGCGCTACGATCTTTTGCCAGACGGAACTCAAAAGTTCCTGAAAAGCGGGGTGTCTCACGATTTCCATGCTGAGGTTATTCGAGACGACTACTGCTGGGACCACCGATTCATCAACGACTCTGAAAAACATCGTTCCGGGTTTCTTCTCATTGAGCTGGAACTTTCGTCCGTAGATTCCGTCATGGGCTTTGACGTCGCCTAAGAAGCCTTCATCGGCGAGTTCACCCACAGTCCTGACGCGCTTACCCTGTGTGTCGACCACTTCTACAACGAAAATAGAGCCTGGTTTAGGGGGGTTAGAGGCTGGAAAGTAAGTAAAGGTCACAGCTGTGCTTTCTTTCGCAAAAAGCGAGCTATAGCTGGCTTTGAGCTGTCCTAGAGGGGGTTCTGCAAGGGCCTGTAGGGCTAAAAGAGAGGTTCCTAAGAAGGCACATCGAAGCATCAGGGAGCGTTGCATGGGTCGGTTATTTCGCAGCCCTGCATCAGGGTCAACCCCAAACCCACTAAAATAATTGACAAATATAGTACGAAGAATTATTTAACAGCTCTCATGTTTGTTCTCAAATTTGGTGGAACCTCGGTGCAAGACGCCGAAGCCGTTCGCCGACTCATTGAAATTGTAAAAACTCGCCAAGGCAAGCGCCTTGTAGTGGTTTCAGCTTTAGCCAAAGTCACAGACCAGTTGGTTGAAATCGGAATCTTAACGCAGAGTGGCCAAAGTCATAAAGCAATCGAGTTGTCGCAAGCACTCTTAGAGCGTCATTTGAAAATGGCGCGAGAGCTGGGTCTTTCAGAGCAGCTTCAGAGTGAATTGAAGGCTGAGTTTCAAGACTTGTCGCTGTTTATTTTGGCTTTGGAATCTGTGGGTGAATGCACCGGCCGCTCGCGCGATCGCATTTTAGCAGTGGGCGAGCTTTGTTCATCACGCATGGTCGCCGATGCCTTTCGCGTTTCAGATGAATCAAGCCAGTGGCTCGATTCGCGTGAAGTCGTTAAAACAGAAGCTGAGTTTACGGTCGCACCGGTTCGATTCGTTGAAACAGAACAAGCGTGTTTGAAAATCGTTCCGACTTTATTCAAGAAAGTGGATGTCGTGGTCTGCGGAGGCTTTATTGCGAGCACGACCTTGGGTGGAAAATCAATCACCACGACTTTGGGCCGTGGCGGTTCTGATTACTCGGCAGCGATTTTAGGTGCAGCGCTATCGGCTGAAAAAATTGAAATATGGACCGACGTCGACGGAATTTTAACAACAGATCCACGCATGGTACCGAAAGCACGTCGATTAGAAGCTCTGCGCTTTGATGAAGCGGCCGAGTTGGCTTACTTCGGAGCGAAGGTGCTTCATCCAGCGACGATTTACCCAGCCGTGAAAAAGAAAATTCCGGTTTGGGTTTTGAATTCAAAAAACCCGACCTGCTCGGGCACTGTGATTACAGAAGAAACGCCAGCGGATTCGAATGTGATTAAGGCTCTTGCGTGTAAACGCAAAATCACGCTCGTGAATATCCATTCAACGAGAATGTTGGGTGCTGCAGGCTTTCTGAAAAGTGTTTTTGAATCGTTTGCACGGCATCAGGTTTCGATTGATTTGATTTCGACTTCAGAAGTGAACGTTTCACTCACGTTAGACCCGAATACTGACAATCGCAGGCTTGAAGAAGTGAAGGCAGAGTTAGAAGCCATTGCTCAAATCACTATTGAACATGAGATGGCCAGCGTGGCAGTTGTCGGCCATGGTATTCGAGAGTCAACGGGTATTGGCAGTCGCCTTTTCGGCGCATTGAAGGGAATTCCTGTTTACATGGTTTCAATGGGAGCCTCAGACGTGAACTTAAGTTTTGTAGTAAAGGATGCAGGCGTGACTCAAGTGGTTGAACGCCTGCATCATGAATTTTTTGAAAAGAGTTTTTCGAATGAATCGAATTGAAGCGGTAGATATTCAAGCGCTCGTTCAAGAGTACGGTACGCCGCTTTATGTGTATTCGGCTGAAAAGATCCGATCGAATTTCACTTCAGTGCTCCAGGCTTTTTCTAGGCGCTATTCTAAGTACAGTGTTCACTACGCTGTAAAAGCCAACACGAATGAAGCGATTTTGAAAATGCTTTTAGGAATGGGGGCGGGAGCGGATGTCGCATCGCCGGGTGAGTGTGCAGCTGCTTTGCGGGCAGGTTTTAAACCCGAACACATTCTCTACACAGGCAATTATGAGAGTGATGCCGATCTCGAGTACGCTCTCAAACAAAAAGTGCAGCTCAATTTAGATAGCCGTTCAGCGCTTGAAGCGGTTCTACGGATCGGAAAGCCCGAGTGCCTTTCGTTTCGAGTGAATCCTGGAGTGGGTAAGGGTGCCTTTGCGCAAATTATCACCGGGGGCGAAGAGTCAAAATTCGGTACCCCGTTTGAAGAACTGGGGGCGTTGTATGAACGCGCGCAGTCAGCCGGAGTGAAGCGCTTCGGTCTTCACATGCATGTGGGTTCGAGTATTTTAGATCCTTCTGATTTTCATGAGATCGTTTTGAAGCAGCTTGAAATTGCAGGTCCGTTGTTTTCTCGTCTAGGGATTCAACCTGAGTTTATTGATATCGGCGGTGGCCTAGGTATTCCGTATCGAGACGAAGAAAAAGAACTCGATATCGAGCAAACCGCAGAGAAAGTGGTAGCTGCATTTAAAGAAGGCTGTGCTCGTCACAGATTGGGTGAGCCTCGACTGGTGATGGAACCGGGTCGTTATTTTGTGGGCAATGCAGGTTGGCTCATCGCACGCGTCACACGCGTAAAAAAGAGTTACCGAAAGTTTGTTGGGCTCGATGCGGGCATGCAAACGCTGATTCGTCCAGCCCTTTATGGAGCTTTTCATCGAGTGAAAGTTGTAGGTGCGGCTGCAGGTGCGCCCGAAGAGTCGGTGGACCTGTGCGGACAAATTTGCGAAAGTACCGACGTCTTTGTGAAAGATTTAAAGTTGCCCGTTTTGAAAGAAAGCGATCTTGTGGCTTTCAGTGAGGCAGGCGCTTACGGTTATTCGATGTCGATGAGTTACAATGGCAGACCTCGACCCGCCGAAGTTTTAGTCGAAGGTCAGAAGTCACGATTGATTCGCGCGCGTGAAACGATCGACGATCTCTTTAGATTTCAGCGCTGATTGCTGCGCTCATTTTATTGATTTAAGGGGCTTTGGGTTTAGTTGCTGCGGGTTTTGCAGGGGCAAGCGCCATGTGCTTTGTACCCGGTACTTCTTGAATAGCTTTTTCTGGACAGACCGACACGCATACTTTGCAGTCTTCACAGGTGTCAGAGTCGATCACATATTGTCGATCGCCCATCATGATGCTTTTTGTGGGGCAGATATCAACGCAAGCTTTGCAGAGTGTGCAGCGAATATTGATAAAGTGACTCATCTGTTTTCCTTCATCGACCTGGCTCCTCTGTGAGAGCTACAGCAGCTTCAACACTTTTAGATTGAATCCCGATTTCTCTGAGCCATTTATTTTGGGCGGGTGAAAGCAAAACAGAAGGAACTTTAGTGACCTTTCTCTGATCAGGCCCCAGATAACTCAAGCGCTCAGCAACTGATAGAATAACCGCTAGTTTGAAGAGATCAGGATGTACGGTACGAATCAAATAGGGCTCTTGATAGTAAAAAGCTGATTTCTCAACTTCGCGCAAAGGTTTGAAAAAAGAAAATAAGAGACTGGCTATTTCGTTATGCGTGATAGGAAATGTTTTTTGTTCCAGAAGTCTCCAATGACTTGACCATTCCAGAATTTCTTTTTTCTTATTGTCAGCGATGAAGTCTGTCCAAAGGGGGGCCTGAGTGAAAATAGTCGACATCAGGTATTTTCCGAGAGGAAGAGCGAGCCCCGCAGCAAAAGCATACGACTGATATTTAAAAGTCTTGAGAGCGCTGCCCAGGTGGTAGGCGAGTTGTGCGCAACGAAAAGAAGGTTTCCAGAGTTCTTCGAGGTATTGGCCCGAAGATTTTGGAATGTCTTTATTAGAAGCTGCGAGGGCCGCTAGCCAATCGTGAACTAAGCCGCCTACATAATTTGAGGCGGCATGAGCCAGTCGTTTTTCAAACGAAAACTCTTCGATCGTCAGAGCACGCTTCAAAGATTTCTGTGCATCAAACATCACGGGGTCAGTATCGGTTTTGGGCAAACCCAGACCTGTAAGTCGCATCAGACGCAAACAAACGATCGCATTACGCGTTGCGTCTTTACCTAAGAGCATGGAGAGTCGGGTGGCTTCATCTTCGTGGCGAGCGGCGTCTTTGCCTTCTTCTTCCGAAAGGCTTCCGCCTTTTCTTTTTTTCATGAAGTCAGAGCGCAAGAGCATGTGCACATAAGCCTGGTTTTTTTGAAGAGCGAGGCCGATGTGCTGCGCAGAAGAAGTATCGGGTGACGCAATGAGTTGAAGCGTTCGGTCGAGGGTGTCACCGACATCCAAACGGAGCAAGGTTTGACGCAGACATGTAGAAACCGGTGAACCTGCCATACTTTAAGGGTAAGGGAGCTTAGCATTGTGGTCAACGCGGCGATCCTTTATCATTAAAAAAGTATGGAAAGCACAGCTAAAGACATCATGACAGGCGAAATACTAACGGTTATCGAAGACACCACAGTCGAAGACGCCTTGCGCATTCTGGTGAACAACCGAATCACAGGGCTGCCGGTCGTCGATAAGGCCGGAAAAATGGTCGGCGTTGTGTCTGAATACGATTTACTCGTGCAACTTTCAAAAAAAGAAAAACCCGATGCTGAAGTCTTCAAGCAGAAGATCGAATTTTCGAAGCAAGTTCACGCAGTGAAGACGGGTGTGGCACTCAAAGAGATTGTGCCGATGTTTGTTCAGTCCAAGTTTCGTCGATTGCCTGTGATTGATGAAGGCGGCAAGCTTGTTGGGATTATTACTCGTAGAGACATGATGAGAATTTATTACTACCGGGCAAGATTGGGATGAAAGTACAGCTTAAAGAGCAACAAGGATATCAGGTGCTTTCTGTCGATGGTCCGATCGACATTCATAATTTTCAAGTTATGAAAGCGGGCATCAGCAAGCTCTTTAAAGATGGAAAAAATAAAATTATTTTGGAACTGGTTTGGAACAAAGAATTGGATGATGGAATTATCCGAGAATTCGGCGCTCTGAATGGGTTGGCTCGAGAGCTCTCAGGCGAACTCATGCTGGTTGTATCAGATGCCTTGTTGCGCACGAAAATTGAGAACTTTGCTAAACCCAACATCATCAAGTGTTATGAGAACAAACTCAAAGCAATCGAAGCGGTCTCTGCGCAAAAACTTGGAGCACAGCCTAGCAAAGGCATGGAAGAGCGAGACGCTGAAATCAAGGCCCTCAAAGAGCAGCTGAGAGCTAAAGAAATGGGCGAGCTTCAGCAGGTGAAAGCGAAGAACGCTGAGCTTGCGACTGAGAACGCAAAGTTCGAAGAAATTCTTTCAAAGATGCACATTGAAAGACGTCACCCCTCAGACGAAAAAGCCTATCAAGAGAAAATTAAAACGTTAGAAGATGAGATGCTTGTTATGTCTCAAAAGTTGACGGACCTTCAAAATCCGGCAAACGCCAACAAGCCGAAATAACTAGTCAATCTTGCCAAGCTGTCATAAACTTCAGGGTATCTTCAATTCATTTTATTTCAAAGGAGCGTCACATGGCTTTGCTCACTCTTGATGGTTTAAAATTTCTTCTGCGATGGTTTCATATTTTCTTCGGCGTGATTTGGATTGGTCACTTGTACTACTTCAATTTCGTACAGGGCGCCTTCTTTGCTGAAACCGATGCGGGTACCAAATCAGCCGCGATTCAAAAACTTGTTCCGCGAGCGCTCTGGTGGTTCAGGTGGGGTGCGATGTGGACTCTTGTCACCGGTCTTCTGCTTTTCTCGGTGATCAGCCATCAGCTCGGCCCCGTGTTCATGATGTCGTCTCGCGGCGTGATCATTTCGATGGGGATGATGTTCGGTCTCGTGATGTGGGCAAATGTTTGGCTCATTATTTGGCCGAATCAAAAAGTCGTGATTGCATCTGCAACTCAAGTGGCTCAAGGCAAGCCTGCAATTCCTGAAGCGGCTGCGCTTGGTGCAAAAGCCGGATTGGCTTCGCGGCACAATGTGCTTTTCTCAATTCCGATGTTGTTCTTGATGGCAGGAGCAAATCACTTGCCGATCCAAATCGGTCCGCAAACAAAAACAGGGCTTTTATTCGGCCTGTTTGGTGGATTGCTCTTGTTACTTGAACTCAATGCGATCAAAGGCAAACTAGGCTTGATTACAACCGTCAAGGGTGTGGTCACCTGGGGCTTCGTGCTCACAGCAGTCGTTTATGCGATGCTTGAGTTCTGTGCCTAAGTTTTTTTAAGACGAGACTGTCGAATTAGTGATGGTGATGACCGCCGGGACCATGTGCGTGCCCGTGCTTGATTTCGTCATCCGTTGCGTCGCGAACGCCCGTTACTTTAATGTTGAAGTGAAGTTCTTCGCCTGCGAGCGGATGGTTTGCGTCGAGTGAAACATCAGTCTCAGTGAGTTCACTGACGATCACGATGCGTTCATCGTCTTGAAAGCTCACTTGAAAGTGATCGCCGACTTTGACATCTTTTTTCGGAAGCTGGTCACGCGGTACGGTGACTTTCATGCGGTCATCGCGTTCACCGTAAGCGTCTGCGGGGGCTACGACGACGTCTTTTGTCTCGCCAACCTTCATGCTCTCAAGAGGGGTCACAAGGCCTGGAATAATGCCTTGGCTACCTTCTAAGTAGTCCATGGGTTCAGCTCCATCAGAACTATCGATGAGCTGGCCTGCTTTGTTTTTCAACGTATAGTGAAACGAAATGACGCGTGCTTTCATATTTCGGAAACCTATCATGCATATAAAGAGGTGCAAGCGAAAATCAGGTGTCTGCTTTATTTCTGGTTTATTTCAGACTTTTGCCAGCGCTTGAGAAAGACCCCGCCATTCTCTATGGCAATATAATCCGTTCCAATCATCCAAGAACCGGGGTTCCAATAGGTGTGCCCGCCCTCTAATTCGACGCGACCCACATGGTGGGTGTGACCAAAGACAATATGATCAAAGCCGCGGCGCGAAAGTTCTTGAGCCGCTCGAGCGAAAAGGGGAGATTCTCCGGTAATCGCTTCACCTCTTTTGGCGCGTCGGTAAGATTTCCATTTTTCGAACCGAATCCAAACTCGGTAAAGACTCGGTGCGATTGAGAGAAAAAAACCTGCAAAGATCGTCGTCCATTCATAGAGGCGGGGGTATTTTACAAAAAACGGATCGTAAAGGTGTCCGTGTTCGACACGAATTCGATTCTCACCTGAAGTGATATTGAGAAACGGGGCCATCTTGAGACCGCCCCAGTCGTCCAAAAAATGCTCGAAGGTCATGTCGTGATTGCCTACGACATAATAAGTTTTTCGACCGCGATTTGAGATGACTTTTAGTGCGTGGAGTACATCGGGCACGTCTTGAGCGAGTTTTTTGAAAGAGACTTGAGCGACTTCGAATCCATCCCCATTGATGCAGAGGTCGTAGCCTTGATCGGCGGCCCAATATAAAAAATCGATCACGCGTCGCTTGGTTTTGCAGAAGGGGTTGCCGAGGTGGAGATCTGAGATCACCACCATTTTCTCGGTCGCGATATCGGTGATCACTTCTGTCCGCCGTCAAATTCAGAACTTTGTAGAATCGTACGCAGGGTTTCTTTTGAGGGGTCTTGGTTGAGAGCGTCGAGCAGCTTTTCGTTAGTGACTCGAATGCGGCGACTCAGGCGCTGAAGCATTTCGAATGCAAGGGTTGGATCTCTACGAATTTTGAGTAAGAACCCGCCCGGTTGCAGTACGAGCAGACGAGTGCGCCCGACGGCTTGAGCCGTGGCACTGCGAGGTAATGATTCGAGCAGAGCCATTTCGCCTACGAAATCCCCCTTATGCAGTCGCGCCAAGGTCAAGGGGCCCTTTGGAGTTTTTTTGATGATGTGCACTTCGCCTCGTTGAACGATGTACATTTCACGGCATTCATCGCCTTCACGAAAGATGGTGTCGCCATTTTGAAAATCGAGAACGTGTTCACCGGCAAAGCGTTTTTCATCAAGGTGGAGCATGGTAAGACTCATTTTAAGGGTAGCTGAAGGTGGGTTACAAGGCTCTAAATGAGAAACAGATGAGAACTCTAGAGTTTTCTGAGCGTTCGAGGTAGGCAAGGGGGGTATGCAAGCGGCTATCGCCAATCTCGCCTTTTATCAATTCACTCACCTTAGTGAGCCGCTCGCTTTTCGTGACGCACTTCGTAGTTTTGTGAAGCAGAATTGCCCGACGATGCGGGGCACGGTGCTGGTGAGTCACGAAGGCATCAATGTTTTTGTGGCGGCGCCTGATGACGAGGCCGAGACCTTTCTTGCTTATTTAGATAAAGAGCCCGCTTTTCGCGATTTATTGGTCAAGCGAAGTCGATCTGAAGCCATTCCATACTCGCGCATGTTGATTAAACTTAAAAAAGAGATCATCCCTCTAGGATTGCCAGAGGTTGAGCCCCATAGACTGACGGGCGATAGACTCAAGCCAGAAGAGCTTGCACAGTGGATCGACGAAAAAAAAGATTTTATTTTATTAGATACGCGCAATCAATACGAAGTCGATGTGGGGACTTTTAAAGGAGCGAAGAGTCTACGCATTCGTCATTTCAGACATTTTCCAAAAGAGCTGGATCAGTACGGCAGTGTGGGCGATGCTCGCGAAAAACCCGTCGTGATGTTTTGTACTGGCGGTATTCGCTGTGAAAAGGCAACCGCCTACGCCCTTCAAAGCGGCTGGAAAAATGTTTATCAGCTCGATGGTGGTATTTTGAATTACTTCGATCGCATGGGGTCAAAACATTACAACGGTGAGTGTTTTGTATTCGATCAGCGTGTGGCGGTGGATGGCAACCTAAAAGAAGCCACCACTCTGCAGTGTTTTGCCTGTCGCGCTCCTTTGACGATTGAAGAGCAAAAAGACAGCAAGTACATTGCTGGCGTGAGTTGCCCGAAGTGTGAATCGTTTAAAGCGGGCGATAAAAGAACGGTCTAACTTCCACAGCGTTCAATCGGAATGCGAATCTCTGTGAATCCGTTCGAATCGGTATTGAGATTATTGACCCAGTTGTAAGACTTGTCTGTGGCTGCATTTGGAAAGTTCACCTGCAATTGCGCTTTCACGACAACAGTGTGACACGTACAAGGCGCACCACTCGCATCTGGGCATTCGAGATTCCAAGTGATGTTGTAGCGCAAGGGGCACGATTCGCTTCCTCCGCCGGCAGTCGCGTCAAAGCTTTTACATGGAATACCTTCGAGGCTAAAGCCTTGCGTGGGGTCGCTTGAATCATAAAAAATAACCGGGCTAGCATTCACAACAGAGCTCAAGTCATAAAGTCTGATGCTTCGCGTATCTGATGGAACATAATTGCAAGGAGTTGCAGAAGCAGTTGAAGCAAGAAGGGACGTTCCTGGAAAATTCAGCATTAAATTATAAATCGGATCTTTGATGTCAGAACGGTTACAGATGATCGATTTGGAATGGATTGTGGGGTCTGTGCTGAGACCATAATAGCGAACACGATTCAGAATACAGCTGAGATTCGATCGAGATGACGGAGTCAACCCGGCATCTAGAATTGAATTTTGGTAAACATTCGCGCACCAAGAGTCGGTATCCGCGAGTCTTGCCTTTAAGTCATTACGAACGGATTCGAGAGTGTGACGAACTTTGGTTTCGTTCATGGTTCTCATCAACAATTGTCGATAGCTCATATAGGCATACAGCACGATGCCGAGCAGGGCGGCTGCGACCATGAGTTCCATGAGTGAAAAGCCGGCTTTAGATGATTTCATCGTTCTATTAAATTGTAACATAGATTACGGCCTTCGGATTGTGTTGCTAAATTAGCTTTATTATAGTGGAATTCCAGAAAACAGGTAGGCCAAAAAGTAGAACAAACAGCAGATCAAACATCAAACAACAGATAAAAGGCTGGGGCAGTGTCAAATCGGGGAGCCAAATTTCAGCTACGAGTGGGGGTTCAGGCACTGAGGGGCTTGGCTGTTGCTGGTTTTATTTCGGGTCTCATTTTTACAACAGAACAAGTGGCCAAAACATTTCATTACGCGACTCCCATTGATGTTCTGTACAAAATCGGATTAGGGTCTAGTGGCTGGGAAATGTTTACACACGGGCTAGAGGCTGCTGTAGAAACTCAGATTCTCCATCTAAAAACAGACGGCCAGACTTCAGTTGAAGGAATCAAATCAGTACACGATGGATTTTGGCGCCGCTCTTACCGAAGAGAAATTTTAGAAGGCGTCATTTTGTCAAAAGCTGGAAACGCTTATGATGAGAGGGTTTGTACTGGATTTGAGAATAGATGCACTCCTGGCGATCGAGAGTTGCAGTTCCAGTTCAGACGGATTCCTATTACTGGCTATCGCCTTGACGAGAATTTACAAAATCTACCTCCATTTCAAACCCGCTTGAGTTGTCGGTGCGAATGATGGGTGTATTATTTAAACACATTACTCGGTTCTTCACGCAGTTCTTCACAGTTTCAGAACAACCTCATGTCCTACGTATTTTTAGAATTGCTTTATCCATCATTCTTGCACTTCATGTTTTTTTGATGCTTGCGGATTTCAAATACCTCTTTGGAGGTTCTTTTTGGGCGGCACTAGCCTGTGCCGGCGTTTTACTCAGCTCGGTGAGTCTCGCTCTCAATATTCAACCGGGTCTTTCTAGTTTTGTTTCCTTTTTGCTTCTCGCACTTCTTTTCAAAAGTGATCCGCATATGGTTTACGGGGGTTCGCTTGTATTGCAGGTTCTTTTATTTTTTTCAACTTGGCTGCCTTTTTCAAAAGAAGACTCTGTTTTGACTGATCGTTTTCTGCCAGGTTGGCCTGTTCGAATCCTTCAACTGCACTGCGTGTTTGCTTATCTGGGTGCAGCTCTTGCGAAATGGAAGAGCGGGTTTTGGGTGAGTGGCCGGGCTATCGAGCTCATTTCAAACTCACAGCATTCAGCGCTCTCTGGTTTTCAGCCTTTTCTGACTCACGAAGTGTGTATCCTTTTAACCTATGGAGTTTTGCTGATAGAGTTTTTAGTTCCGTTTATGTTTTTTGTGCGGCCGTTGCGTAGGTGGGCATTCGTTTTAGTGTTGTTACTGAATTTGGGAATTTCTCTTTCTGTACACGTCACTTTTTTCGGAGAGGCGATGACCCTCTCGGCATTCTTATGGTTAAAGGATGAAGACCTTAAAAAAATCAAGGCTCAGTTCAGAGACCTTTTGAAAAGATTCTCTGTGCTGATTGTAGAATTGCGCTCTTCGTTTATGGGCATACGCCTCAGTGAAGCTTTGAAGCGATCAGATTTGCGTCTTTCAGGCATTGCAGTTGGATTGTATGTCTGTCTTTCTTTGATCTCTACATATGGGCATTTTGATGTGTTTCCGATCGCACATTGGAATCTCTACAATTCTGATAAAACACCCGTTGCTCCTTATGACTTAAGAATTACAAATCCGATGGGTCAGCACTTGTTTGTCCATGCTCAGCATTCGACTGTGCCAATTAATAAAATGAGAGGCATCGAACGCAGTCTTCCTTACTTGCAGTCACTCAATGAGAAACATGTTTTTTTTGATTTGATTAAAACTTATGTGACACCTCGAATAGAAAAAATTGATCTCGTACAACTTTCTGGACCCGCGGATTCAGTCGCTGAAGGTCTTTTCACACCCGAAAAGTGGCAAACCATTCGTACGCTCTACGAGGGCAAACCATGAAACCGCAAGAAGAGATCTGGGTGAAGCGGTTTCCATGGATCATTCAGTTTTATTATCTGTACCTTTGTGCCGCCTCAGTGATGGATATCGCTTATTGGACCGAACGTTATCCGATTGTGGAGTACCGAGGACTACTTGCTCTTGTTCATTTCGGATGGCCAGTCTTGGATTTAATCTTAACTCTGTGCCTGATGACTCAGTGGGTTGGAATTTTATTCTGGCGACACCGCTCGGTAAGAATAGCGATTACTATTGCCACACTTTTTCAGCTTTCTGTGTATTGGTCATGCGTGAATCCTTCTTCTGGACACAACTGGAACGGGCGAGACCTGCTTTCATTGATGTCGATTCTGTTGGCTCTGATTTCGACTCGCACTCTTGTGACGGGCGATCGGCTTAAACTTTACTCTATCGCCTGGTGCTGCAGAGCCTTGTTGGCCAGTACCTATTTTTTGTCGGGTTTAAACAAAGTGTTGAGTGGTGTGGCTTTCTCTGGCCAGCATACGGTGACGGCTTTTTTCTTACTCCAGCCGTTAACCGATTACTACATGCCGACCGATGGTATCTTAACTCCGTATTTACTTCGCCATGAGGTGCTGAATGCGCTTTGGCTTCACTTACTGACGTTGACCATGCTCTGGACTCCTTTTGCTTTACGAAGACGAAAAACAAGTTTGATCTGGGCTGTCGTGATGCTCATTTTTCATCTAGGCAACGCGTTGACGTTGAGTATTTTCTATACCCATCATTTTGCGCTGATCTTTCTGTTTTTTATCTTTCTTGATCTAGAGGACTATTCTTTCGAGGAGACTTCAAATGAACGCGCGGTTACGTAGACTCAAGCAAGTACTGATTGCTTGGGTTTTACTCTATCCCGTTCTGAGTTATTCCATTTGGTTTCTATACCGTGATGGGGCTTTGCCTTATGGCGTGATTCCGCCTTTTTTTACGTGGCGCCTCATGACGGATGTTGTTCGCAACATAAATTATTACGACATGCTCATTCAGCATTACGATGAAAGAACTTTTGAAAAACCCATTTCATTTATTCATCATCGCATGGAGTTCGGCGGAAGGATTCCGCACCTACAAGAGATTTTGCTCGCATTAAGACAGGCGAGAGAGCAAGGCAATCCCTCTGCTGAAAAATCTAGACTCATGGAGCTGAAAAGTCGTCTAGGTCATGACGTTTCTTTTCAATTGATTCAGGTGAGCACCGATTCTAGAACCTTTTATCATTCAGACGAACCCTCTGACTTTAAAATATTGGGGGGTTATGACACCCGAAATTAAAGCATCACAGCAAACATTCCTTTATCGTTTTTATTATCTCTTTACGGCACTCAGTGTTTTGAACTCGGGCAAAGCCTTCAATGTTTTTATGGGCCGTCAAGATTCTATTTTTAAGACACCCATTCCTGCCTTTGCATGGACGTCTCATCTCGGCACAGAGTTGTCAGCCGTGATGGGGTATCTCTTTGCCGTTGTCATTTCATTTTATTGTGCTTGGAGGCCATGGGGAAGGTCACAGCGAATTGCACATTTTTTGGCAATGCTCGGTTATGTCTGGTGGTGGTTCATCACTCAAGTGAGTATGAAAGACTTCGATAAACTCATGCTCATTCAGGTTTCTTTTCTGCTGATTTTTTTACCTCAGAGTAAAGCGTGGAAATCAGAAGAGGGGCAAAAGCAGTCTCAAACCGTTCTTTCAGCGGTACAGCTCAACCTTCTTTTAATTTATTCGATGTCTGGACTGACCAAAATACTGACGACACTCTGGGGCTATAAGACGGGTGATGGCCTATTGCTTCCTGACGGCATGGTGATTCGAGTGATTACGCACACGGTTGGCACTTACAGTGGGCCTGAGCTGGCGCCTATGGCCGGTACTTTTGCGAGTTTGAGAGAAGGGTCTTACCCTCTCACTTTAGGAGTTGTGCTTTTACAAACCACTGCTGTCTGGGGTTGGTTCAGACCTAAATGGATGCCCTATTATGGGGCTTTGATCATTTCGATGCACATTGCCAACTCGCTACTCTTCAACATTCACTATTTTGATCACATGGTGCTTTTAGGAGTATTTTTGGTAATCAGTTCTACAACATTGTTGAAAGATTCACCTGGCGCCGAGCCTTGACCAAAGCCCGGAGCTGTCCAAGTTGTGTAACGGTAGCGCGAGACACCATCTTCGGTGTTTAGATCTTTCATTTGTCCGATAGGCGGTAGTTTCTTTTGAACAAAGATGACGTGGATTCGCTTAACGATCAAACCTGGAAATCTGGATTCAAATCTTTTTTTATAAAATCCAAAAAATGATCCATACTCGCTTGCACCCAAACGAGCAATTCTCGTATACAGAGTTTGCCTGATCTGTCGATGCAGTAGGGGCGCATGACTTCCTAAGAAATATTTCATTTCAAGCTTGGGTCTTTCTGGATGAGCAGGAGCGTACCAAGGATATTCAAAGGCCCAAGAAATATCGAAGAACCCTTCATCAGTCTCTGCGACGTAAACCTCGCGCAAGAGTTCGTAAACATCGCTAGTATACATGCCCCAGTGCTCACCGCGAAAAATAGAGCGCTTGAGTTCATAAAGAAGGGGCGGGCGAAAAATCTGAGGCATCTTGAATTGAAGTGCGGGTACGTGGTCAGAAGCATCATCGATTTGGCAGAGCACAAAGAGTGAGCTCAAAATCACTGTAATAAGAAAAGCTTTCTTGCTTTGTGGTTTTACAGGTACCGAGGTGTGCTTGGCGGGCATCAATCGATGGATTTTAAATTTACCAATAATCCAGTCGACATAGTCAGGGTGCAAGCAGAAAGCCACAATGATGAGTGCGGCAATAGAGATATTACCCGCCCAGAGTGTGAATTGAATTCCGAGGTGCAAGAAGAGAGATAGGATTACGGCGATGAGACGCGGTTTCTTGTAAGGAATGAGATAGAGAACGCCCATGACCCGTTGGCACCACGGCAGCATTTGAGTGATGAACTGTATCAAGCTAGGCCCCAGATAAAGAAAAAAAACCGCAGGCCACCAACCGGTATGAGGAGTGAGTGCAAAGCTCCAGATCGATTTTCCTGTATTCCAAGTGTGGGTGGCGAGTTTGCTCGCACTCGTGCCGAAATACATGATTGAAAGTTGTGCTGGAATCATCCAACCCCATGCGAGATCGACACGAGTTCTACTACTTCGAGTCCACTTGAGTGGTTTTAGACTTGCTAAGGTGAACCAAGGGTTTGCTGGGATGAGGATCGTCCAAAATAAAAACATTTGGATCATCGAGTCTTCAGCGGTCGAAAGAGTGCAGTTGTATGAAGCGAGACTGGTAAATGCAATAAAGGCTAAGGCAGCAGAAAGCCGAACACGATAGCCCAACAGCAGACCTAAATAGGGCAGAAGAAATGAACAGAAGATGACCGTTTTCAAAGTATAGTTTTCGGTCACGCCTAGTGCAGTGAATCGCCAGTCGTACCAGGGGTCGTCGT
>Ga0206960_1049_pt1 | contig 32204 bp, 41 predicted proteins | sample Alteio_BWOrgHeat_29_FD_153255 | JGI IMG/M metagenome (GOLD analysis project Ga0206960, IMG submission 153255) | Enriched cells from forest soil in Barre Woods Harvard Forest LTER site, Petersham, Massachusetts, United States -... | ecosystem: Environmental > Terrestrial > Soil > Temperate forest >... | reverse complement strand
CGGCCGCAAGGGTAAGTCTGGGTGAGAATCGAGACCACGCGACACTTTGATCGCAGGCTCGAGTCATTCCCTCCGTCAGTTCAAGACCAGATTCTCGAAGCCATTCCGTCCTTAATCGAATCGTTTGGGAAACCACATGCCCATTTGGGGTTACGAAAGTTGGCGGCCCGACTGTACGAATTCCGCGTCGGACTTCACCTAAGAATCGTCTTCCGTCACGACCACGATACACTCTACCTCTTGCTTATCGGCACACATGATGAAGTGAGGCGCTTCATCCGGTCACTCTAAAATAACGCCGCAATCCCCTCACGATCCTGCGATCAGGCGACCGCCGTCCACTAGAAGCGTGTGGCCTGTGATGAAATCGCTGCCTTCGATAAGGAACAAGACGGAGTTTACAATGTCCTTGGGCGACCCGAGTCGCTTGACCACCGTCGCATCGATAACCGCCTGTGTCTCTTCTTCCGTAAAGTCCGGCGGCAACAAGATGGGGCCAGGGGCAATCGCATTCACCTGAACCCTGGGCGCGAGCGCTTTCGCCAGCGATTTCGTCAGGCAAATCACACCGGCCTTGGACACGCAGTACGGCAGATAGTCGGCGTACGGTCGAATGGCTGACCAATCGGCGAAATTGATGATCTTCCCGTCGATCTTCCGCGTCAGCATGTGTCGACCCACTACGAGTCCGAACAGAAAAGGACCTTTCAAGTTGGCGTCGATATGAAAATCCCAATCCTTTTCGGTCAACGTGTCGAATGGCGTCTTCTTATACACGGCGGCGCTGGCGACGAGTATGTGAATATCGCCGAAATGCTTCACCGCTTTGCCGACAGCCGCGCGGACTTCCGTCATCTTGGCCTGGTCCGCCCCGACGGCGATGGCATCAACTCCCAGCGCTTTGATTTCCTTAACCGTCCGAAGGGCGTCTGCTGCCGACGAATTGTAGTGAACGACAATGTTCGCACCCCGCCGCGCCAGGCCGAGGGCGATCTCGCGCCCAACCCGTTTCGCGGAGCCCGTAACCAATGCTGTCTTGCCTTTGAGCTTCATGGCGCCGTTTAGCTTACTGGAGACGCGCGACCAGACGCAAGATGCGATTATGTGGGACTGACCGCTTTACAAAAAACGAACTGACACCTTTACAGGAGTGAACGGAGGAAACGGAGGAGGTGATGCGGTGCGAGGCGCAGGGGGAGATGGGGAAAGTGAGGGGTGTATTGGCGTGAAAACTTGCGGAGGTTTCAAGATGAGTAATCACCTCCGGAAACGGGGGCCGATGATTGTCAATATGCGGTTATGCGGGATTGATCCCTTTTCGGGGATTTGTGTTTGCTGGAACTGGCCAACGCGCTACACGCTGGACGTTTCAGACGGAATGAGGTAATGAAATGGTTAACCGTTTTGCACGGCAGTGCGATGCGTGAACCGTGTTTGAACATGTCCGGCGACATCTCAAGGCGAATCACTCGATATATAAAATGGACATTCCCGACGATTTCGAGAAATTCTGTGTCGTCTTTTGGAACGTAAACAATAAGGACTTAACGGATTCAGTGTGTGCGCTTGCGAGTTCCACCGGAACTGATGCGCTAGTCCTTAACGAAAACAGCGTTTCGAGCGGGCGGACACTGGCAGCACTCCAACGCGAGGTGTCATCCGATTTTTACATTCCTGGCACACGTTCGGAAGAACGGTTTCACTGCTTCTGCCGAAGCCCCCGGTTCGATATGTCTGAACTGCATTCCAGCCGTCGAACTAGCATGCGAAAATGTGAGATTGGAAGCGTTGGCGTGCTCTTAATCTTAGTACATGGGCTTGACATTCGAAATAACGACGAGCAGATACGTCAACAATATGTGCACCTGCTTGCACGGGACGTAAGTTCCGCGAAGAAGCTACACAACACAAACAATCTCGTTCTACTAGGCGACTTCAATATGAATCCGTATGACAGGCCAATGAACCTTGCAGCGGGATTCAACGCAATGATGACCAGAAAATGCGTTACACCGGGCTATCGTACGTTCCAAGACGAGAGATACGACTTCTACTATAACCCGATGTGGGGATTATTCGGAGACAAGAATCCTGGGCCTGCGGGAACTGTCTATGATATAAGTAACCAAGGTCCGTATGGGTGGAGCATGATCGATCAGGTTCTGATTCATCACTCAATCGTTGGGCTTTTCAATGATGTAGCAATTGTGACCGAGGCCGGAACCGTATCGCTGATGGATGAAAATGGTAGGCCTGACTCAAAGAACAGATCCGACCATTTTCCAATTCGTGTAACCTTTAGGTGGAGAAAATCATGAGTAATTTTTGGCCAACTAACTTTGCGCTGAATGACACGGAATCGCCGATGGAGATCCTTGAGACTGCTCGGAAACAATGGGAGAGTGAGAGCGGGAATAATTTAACGTTGGTTCTAGAGCCGGCCAAATCTCAGGGTGGCTATGACATGATTATCATCCACGCGAGGCACGTCCCCAGCAGTCGCACCACCACGCTATTCTCAATCACGCATCGTCCGAACGCGCCCTATCCATTGACAATTAACCCTAAAGACGACGAGCTGCCACTTTTTCTACAAAGATCGTATTATGAACCGGGGAGCGCAGGTTTTTCCAATATTAAATTAGCGCTGGGGGGTGGTACGCCGGGACACACAGTCACCAATGAATGGGTATGTGATACGCCGGGAGAATTTCGCGACAAGCTGGCGACGGTCTTTAACCTAGGGATGGTAAAATGCGAGGTGTTGAGCTTGGTGGCGAACCGGCCGCCAGAACAAGCCTCTGAGAATAAAATTACCGCGAAAAAGCCTGTTGAAGATGAGAAGAGTGACCCTTAGCGCCACCCTATTTACATTCCAGCGAAATTGCAAAGAGTAAAGCGTTGACCCCCTTGACTGCTAATCTGAGAATTGACAAAGACTCGTTAACGGCATTTGTGAAAATGTCGCTGGACATCAAAGGTGTGGATGAACGACTTTCGCAGGCGACCGGTATCCGAATTGAGTACGGGGATACTTATATTAACCACTACCTCCCCAGACTTGCGTATGTGAAGATCGACACTATCGAAGAACTGGAACAACAACTTCGCGAGCGGGCGGCTCTCGTTGAGCGATTTGTAGTCGCCTGGTTCAAGGGGGCCGGTGATCAGAGGACGATTTCATCAGGGGGCATAGCGATTTCCTTCCTTTGCATGTCGATAGTATTGGATGATGGTGGCCGGGAAGCTTTGATCACGTTTTTGGAAAAGTCCAGGTTTAGGGAAAGTTTTAGCCCCGTGGATCTCGCTGACGGCCTTTGCGATGCTTATAAGAAAGCAACCCGCAATGCCATGTTGCGGGAGCGAAGCACGAGGTTATCCGGGGACAATGAAACGGCCGAATCCGTCCGGAAAGTCGAAGCACTTCGACAATCCCTCGCGGTTATTCAGCGCACAATTCTCAACGACATTTGGCGGCACTTCCGCGAAGATAACAAATGGATGTCGTCCCGGTGGATTTCGTCTCGGCAACTTCACGTAAGTTTTGGCAAGCAAACCGCGCATGGGGCGTTGTGCCCTCTCGGGGGTTCGGTTGTATGCGAGATGAACGGTGGGCAGAATGGCGACTATTACGAGTTGACTCTACTTGGTGTTTTGCTGACAGACCAAGGGGCTGACGTAGAATCCTTGCTGGTTCGTTATCTCGCCTTCCTCAGAGACAAGCTGCTCGCGGAGCCTGACTTTGCCTCGGTGACTAACACTGAAGTAGAGACTGCTCTTGGACTTTCGCGTCCACAATCGCAGTTTTTATACCGGCTGCTCAGCATCGGCAGTCTGTTTGGTGGCAGCGCGGGATGCTCGCCAGATGGTAATTGGAGCGCAAGTCCGATTCACGATGTTGACGATCTGCCCTCGGTGCCCGACCTGCACGCTTATCTTCGCGCATTTGTACTACGGCACTATGACCCGTCGCTTCCGGTCTTGGCGGGTGAACGTCGCAAGTATGTTTCTGGCCCTTCCCGACCAATACAACCGAACATCAATGCTGACGACGACGGGGTGCCTGACGTAAGCACGACGCCAAACGTTGAGCCTGCTCACACAATTGAACCCGCTCCTGATAGCCTCTCGAAAGTGTGGTTTTCGCGAGTGTGGCGAAGCAAATATCGCTGGTGGGTCTTGGTACCTGCAAGCATCATCGTCCTGTTGTATTCGGTCTGGGTTTCACTGCCGGACTCATCCAAGACGGCAAGCGTAGATTGGATCGTTCAACACATCAAGAGATAGTCCAGTTGCCTTGACGCTCTCACCCCAAAAAGAGGTCCGTCCCGCATCATCGCCTATTTGTGTTCATCGTCTCTCGCGCGAGCAGTTGGCGAAGGAGTACACGGAAGGGGGAAGTGCGACGGGAGAAGGGCGGAAGTACCCACCCCTGCCTCTCCGATTCGCCGTCGCTCTTCGAGCTATGGCGGATTGCCGCGAACGACAGCGGCGTCTCGTCCGACTCGGCTCCGTCCGACTCGGGAGGGGAACAGCTTGTGAAGGTGGTTTCCTCCTATGCGAGGCCGCTTCCGCCTTCGCGCACGCGCTATGGCGGACGAGACAGCGGACGAGGTGACGAATTATCTTGCAAATCAAACACAAATCTGCCAGAAGAGCACCAGCGAGTTGGCGAAGAGTCCAAAGTGACGTTGGGTGAGGTACTGTGTTCCGTTTCTTTTTTTGGGCTCTTCTCCATACATAACATAATGCAATCTAACCGTTTGCCTCAGGGGATCGAATTATGAATGCGATGTGTGGCGTTTGGGCGGGTAGGCAGGTCGGACGTTGGGCGGTGCAGGTGTTTTCTTTGCCAGTTCTGGCGGTGTTGCTCCTTTCATCCGCGGCACGAGCGGACACCAATGCGAACGCAATTGTCAACCTTTCAGGGGTTCCAACTGCTTTCAACGGGGCCAACGTAATCATCGGACAGTTGGAAATCGGCACCCCGACCAATACGGTTACCGATTTCAATGCCGCCAATGTCCTCGGTTCATTCAATTATCCGTCTGGCTCCGGGCCGGACAACCATGCGACGCAGGTAGCTAGCACCATGATTAGCACCGGCGCGATCACCCGTGGAACCGCCCCGGGGGCGCAGTTGTATTCCGTGGGCGCGGCGACCACTCCCGACTTCATTAGCGGTATGTGGCTGTTGGCCACCCAGCAAAACGTCTCGGTAATCAATATCAGCGCCGGCATTTCATCCGTTACGGGTTTTGTGTCACGCGCGACCATGGCCGGTGGAACCAATTACGTCTCCGCTGTCCGTGTATCCAATGCCAATGGCCAGGATGCGACGTCTTTATCCGAGGATAACCTGGTGCAGACCAAGGGAGTCACGATGGTGCTGGCCGCCGGCAACGATGGTCGGCTCGGCGCGAACACCGAAGACCTGGAGGCGTCTGCGTACAACATCATCTCCGTGGGCGCGGTCAGCAACAATACCGCCGGAACCACGCAATTGGCCGACTTCAGTTCCAAAGGGTATTTGTCCAACGGCCGCGCTGGAATAGACATCGTTGCTCCGGGCGCCGACATAGTCATGAACGGCTTCAACACGAATTCCACGTTAACCCGGCAGGTCACGGTGATTTACTCGAACAATACGGGCGGGACAACGGTCTATCAGGTCGGAACCACGTTTAATACTTCTGGTCCCGGCGCGCCTCAAACGCCCCTTTCCCGCATCAACACAAATTCCGGTACCAGTTTTGCCGCGCCAATCGTCGCCGGCGTCGCCGCCGATTTGATTTCGGCGGCCAAATCCGGTACGGGCGTGTTTAGCAGTTCCGGTGTATCCGCCGACGCGCAGGATTCGCGGATCGTCAAGGCCGTGCTGTTGAACTCCGCCACGAAACTGGCCGGCTGGACGCAGACATCGTTCACCTTGGGGGGAACCACGTTCATCACGCAGCCGCTGGATGCAAATCAAGGCGCAGGCCTGCTCAACGCCGGCGGCGCCTACAATCAATTGGCCGCCGGTGAATTCGGCGCGACGGTTCATGGCAACGGGCCCGCCGGCGCCCTCGACCCGCTGAAAGGTTGGGCCTTGGAAGGCGTCAACCTCAGCTTGACGAATGTCTATCGGTTTGCCAGCCCGGCGGGCGGGCAATTGACGGCGACCTTGGACTGGCTGCGCCACACGGGGCCCGCGCCGGGGTTTGCGGACCAGGGTCTGACCGATCTGGATTTGTATTTGTGGAGCAGCCCCAACGCCGCTTTTACCAATGTGAGCCTGGTCGCCGCGTCGATCAGCACCGTGGATAACGTCGAGCAAATCTATCTGACCAATTTACCGACAGCCTACTATGAGGTGGGTGTGCAATTCTTTGGTCAGGGCACCAGCACCTTGGGGGCGAACTCCGAGAATTACGGCCTGGCTTGGAACATAACTGTTCCCGAGCCCAGCACGTTACTGCTGGCTGGCCTGGGTCTTGCAGTCCTCGGGTGGGTGCGCCGCCGCAAAACTTGATCGCCGGACTGCTCTTCTCGATCGGGGAGTGTGTTCGTTTGCGGGCGTTAGCCTGAACTGGGTTACGCGCCATTCCACAGCGAAGCACCACCCCTTTGCTGTTCACTGCATTGGGTGAGTCGTGAGGTCAAAATACTCATCCAACTTTAATAGACGGCGCGGCGCGATACCTGGACGACAGGGATGCCACGGACGACAGTGGCGTATCAGTTGCACCAGAAACATCACTGGTGCGTCTCGCTTCGCTCGGCTTGCCACGGGAGTACGACGAGTGGCGTGTCGTCAGACTCCGCTCCGTCGGACTCGGCTCAGGCTGAAGCCTGCGGCTGTAAAGGAAAATTTGTTTAGCGTATTAACATTGATGTCTGCGCTTCACAGAAGCGCAGCTACAACGGTCCCTGCGAGACACCCGCCCCTGCCCCTCCGACGAGGGGACCAAGGCGGTTGGAAGAAAAGCTTCCAAAGTGCGCTCACGGGTTTATTGGATGTTCCGGTAGGATTGGGGCGTGAAGAAGAGAAGCGTCATGATGGATCTTTGGAGTTGGCTCGGCATTTGGTTTGAGATTTTGAATGGCGAGATGACGGGGTTACGAGCGGGGGTGTGGTGGGAGCGTGGGGCTGCTGTGTTGAGAAGTTGCAATGAAGCAAGCGGGCGAGATGTCCGCCCCACTCTAACGACGACGGGTAAGCAACCGTTAAACACAGCTAACTACGGTAAACGACGTGTAAGATTTTTGTCGGAAAATGGGACCGCAACCGGTTGTGGTGTTTTTTTGGCAGGGAGGAGATTTTTCCTGAGAAATGCGTGCAAGGGAAAGAAATTGAAGCGCGGCCCTGATTCCGGTATAGTGAGGCGTATGAAAGCCAAACTATTCGGTTTGTTGCTGGTTTTTTCACTTCTTCTTCCATTCCGCGCACAGGCCGAAACGGATGAGGCGCCGCGCGGCCAAAATGCCTTGCGCAAGTTCGGCCGTGGTATCGCCAATGTCCTTTTCGGCATCGTGGAAGTTCCCAATCAAATCACCAAAGTAACCTCGGAACAAGGTGGTGGCGCCGGTGCGACGTACGGCGTGGGAAAAGGAATCTATCGCTGGTTCGGACGCGAGCTCACCGGAGTTTATGATATCGTCACTTTCCCCGTTCCGGTTCCGAAGGGTTACAAGCCGATCATGCATCCGGAGTTCCCTGTGGAAGATTATGAGCCGTAATCTCTGGCTCGCGCTCTGTCTTTTCGGCATCGTGGCTGGTGCGCGTGCGGACCAGGATCTGGCAACGGGTGATGCGGCTCTTGTGAAATTCGATCTCCCGGCGGCGCTCAAAGCCTACCGCGCGGCCCATGCGCAGGCGCCCGATAGCTATGAAGCCACTTGGAAACTGGCGCGGGCGCTCGCCGACACCAGCACGCTCTCCAAGGACCCGGCACACCAGAAGCAATGCTGTGTGGACGCCGAACAACTGGCCAGGGCCGCCGTGAAACTTAATCCCAATGACTCGAAAGGCCACGCCTACCTCGCGGTGGCCGTCGGCAAGCTGGCGCTTTATGAGGGCGGCAAGCGCAAAGTCGAGCTGGCCAGCGAAGTGCAGACGGAGTCCAAACGGGCCATCAAGCTCAATGATAAGGAAGACCTCGCCTACCACGTATTGGGCGTCTGGAACCGCGAGATGGTCGAGCTGAACTGGGTCTTGCGCAAGTTCGCCGAGCTGATCTATGGGAAGTTTCCGCCCGCCTCACTGGATGACGCGATACAGGATCTCACACGGGCCACCCAGATAGCGCCCCAGACGGTCCCGCACCGTGTCGAGCTTGGCATCACTTTCGCCTCGGGACGACGTTGGCAGGAGGCCAAAGACAACCTCGAAAAGGCGCTCGCCATGCCAAAGGCCTGGGTCACGGATGACTATTATTGGGACAAAGCGCGAGAAGCGCTCCCGCGAGTGAAGTCACATCTCGACTAGCGCGTTCATGGCAGTCCTCCCGGCACAGGTTCTCAGCGTCACCGAACTGACGCACCGCGTCAAAGACCTTCTGGAAGAACGATTCCCTGGCGTGTGGGTGGAGGGCGAGATTTCCAATGTCCGCGCGCCGTCATCCGGCCACATCTATTTCACGCTTAAAGATGCAGGGGCGCAACTGTCCGTGGTGGCTTTTCGAGGCGTCGCGGCCAAGGTCGGGTTCAAGCTGAAAGACGGTTTGCAGGTCATCGCTTTTGGTGACATCAGCATTTACGAGAAGAGTGGGCAATACCAACTCGTCGCTCGCCAGTTGCTACCGAAAGGACTCGGCGCGCTGCAGTTGGCCTTCGAGGAGTTGAAGCAGCGCCTTGCCAAGGAAGGGCTTTTTGATTCCTCGCGCAAGCGGCCAATTCCCGTCCTGCCCCAGCGCATCGGCCTGGTCACATCTCCCGCGGGTGCAGCGATCCGTGATTTCCTCAATATCATCAACCGCCGTTTTCCCAATGTCCACATCGTCATCCACCCCGTGCGCGTGCAGGGTGAAGGCGCCGGCGCGGAGATCGCCGCCGCTGTCGACGATTTTAATGCGCTTCACGCTTCCGGCCGCCTGCCACTGGACGTGCTCATCGTAACGCGTGGCGGCGGCTCGCTCGAAGATCTGTGGGCTTTCAATGAAGAGGTGCTCGCCCGCTCCCTCGCTCGCTCCCGCATTCCAACGATTTCCGCCGTCGGACACGAGATTGATTTCACGATTGCCGATTTCGTCGCCGATCTCCGCGCGCCGACGCCCAGTGCTGCAGCGGAATTGGTCGTGAATGCCAAAGAGGAATTCAAGCAGCGAATGGCGCAGTATCAGTCGCGCCTGCAAGGTGACTTGCGACTCCGACTGGCGACCGCCCGCCAGCGCTTTTCCGATTTGGCTTCCAACTACGTGTTTCGCCGACCAACGGAAATCATCCGCCAATACCAGCAGCAAGTCGACGACTCGGGCCATCGCTTGACGAGGGCAGCCAGTGCGACTCTCGCGGGGCAGAAAGCACGGTTGGCGACGGTCGCCGGAAAGTTCAAGCTACTCAGCCCGGAGGCGTTCCTGGCAAGTGGACGGCGGCGAGTCGATTCCAGCGAATCGGACCTTCGTACGGCGTGGGCCCGCCGTTGGCAGGAAACGGGTCACCGCCTCGCCCAAGCCAACGCCAAACTGGAGTTGCTCAGCCCCAATGCCACGTTACGGCGCGGTTACAGCATTACCCTCATTCCCGAAACCAACGAGATCGTCCGCAGCGTAACCCACGTCAAGCCAGGGACTAAGATTTCAACCAAGGTGCTTGATGGGGCGTTCGGTTCTGTGGTATCTTCCTCGACCGATGTACAATGAAAGCTAAGAAAAAGGGTGCCGAGCCCGTTCCGGCCAGGAACGGGCTAACGTTTGAGTCGGCCATCCAGCGGCTCGAGAAGATCGTGGCTGATATGGAGGAGGCGGAATTGCCCCTTGAGGATGTACTCAAGAAGTACGAGGAAGGAACAGGCTTGGTGCGGTTTTGCAGCCAGAAACTGGACGAGGCTGAGAAGAAGATCGAGGTCCTCACCAAGAAAGCGGACGGCAATGTCGCGCTGGAGCCGTTTGAAGGGGAACGCGGAAAAAGTGATGAAGAAGAGTCCGCGGACGAGAGTGGGAAGTTGTTCTGACAAGCAAGGAGACTGAAATGGGACGCTATCTTGACATGATCAATTCGCCGGCCGACGTCAAGTTGCTCACGATGGAGCAACTGCAGACGCTCGCACAGGAAATCCGTGACGAACTGATCACGGTGCTGAGCAAGACCGGCGGCCACCTCGCCCCAAATCTCGGTGTGGTCGAACTGACGATCGCACTGCACCGTGTCTTCGATTCTCCCAAGGATAAATTTGTCTGGGACGTCAGCCATCAAGTGTACGTCCACAAGCTGCTGACCGGCCGACGCGGTGGATTTTCCAAGATTCGCCAGACCGACGGCCCGATGGGGTTCGCGTTCCGAGCTGAAAGTCCCTACGACTGTTTCGGTGCCGGCCACGCCGGCACCGCGCTTTCCGCCGCGCTGGGGATGGCGGCCGCGCGCGATCATGGCAAGACAGATGAGAATGTCATCTGCATCGCCGGGGACGCGGCCCTCACCAACGGGATCACCTACGAAGCGCTGAACAATATCAAATCCACTACCAAACGTTTCATTGCCATTCTCAATGATAACGAGTGGAGTATCGCCAAGAATGTCGGCGCGATCTCCGAATACCTGAATCGCATTGTGCGTCATCCATCTTACGCCGCGGCGCACAAGCGGATCGACCATTTCCTGGAGCGCTTTCCCCGCGTCGGCCCGGAGTTGGCGCAGATCGGTCACAAGGTGGAAGAAGCCGTCAAGGGCATCATTGTCCCCAGCCTGCTATTCGAGGAGTTTGGCCTCCGCTACATCGGGCCCGTCGACGGGCATAATACCCAGTTGCTCATCGAGACCCTGACTTGGGCCAAGCAGCAAGATGTGCCCGTGCTCATCCACATTCTCACCAAGAAGGGCAAAGGCTACGAGAAGGCCATCGAGGACCCGCAAACATTCCACGGCTGCGGACCCTTTGATATTGCCACCGGCAAGTCGCCGGCAAAAAAGGAAGGCGCACCACCCAGCTATCAGGATGTCTTTGCGGAAGCTCTCGTGCGGTTCTGTGACGTAAACAGCAAACTCGTCGGCATTACCGCCGCAATGCCCAGTGGCACGAGCCTCATCAAACTCCAGAAAGCGAAGCCCGATCGTTATTTCGATGTGGGAATCGCCGAGGAGCATGGGGTCATTTTCGCGGCTGGCATGGCGACCATGGGGTATCGGCCTGTCTGTGCGATTTATTCGACGTTCCTCCAACGCGCCTACGATTGCATCATCCACGATGTCGCGTTGCAGAACCTGGATGTGATCTTCGCAATGGACCGCGCCGGCCTCTCGGCCAATGACGGCCCGACCCATCACGGCGTGTTTGATATCGCTTATGCACGATGCATCCCGCGGTCCATTCTCATGGCGCCCAAAGACGAGGACGAGTTTGTCGATATGCTGTGGACAGCGTTGCAGAACCATGGCCCCATTTTTGTCCGCTATCCGCGGGGCCCCGGTGAAGGTGTACCCATCAAAGGCCATCCCGCGATCCTGCCGCTTGGCAAGGCCGAGGTGTTGCAGCACGGAACCGATGTCGCGGTCATCTTCTACGGTGCCTTGACCAAGATGGCCCGAGAGACGGTTGCCACCCTGCAGGCTGACGGTTTGTCAGTCGCCCTCATCAATGCGCGCTTTTGCAAACCTATTGACCGTGAGACGATTGAGAAATACGGCCGCATCTGCAAGGTCATATGCACCTTGGAAGATCACGTGCTCATGGGCGGTTTCGGCAGCGCGGTACTGGAAACACTCGACGACCTGCGAATCGACATCCCTGTAGCCCGCGTCGGCTGGCCCGATAATTTCATCGAGCACGCTTCCAGCAACAAGGATCTTCAAGATAAGTACGGTTTGAACTCCAAAACCGCGGTTGCCAAGGTCAAGGAATTGCTCGCAGAATCTGCTATGAGACACGAGAAACCCCAACAATTCCGCGTGCTGGGCGCCGCAACGGCTCGGACGGCGTAAGGGGAACCAAGGCCGGTCGCGCCATAAGTCTAATGGCGACAACCATGCGTGACCGTATCGATTCCCAGCTCGTCGCCCGCGGTCTTGCGGAAAGCCGCGAGAAAGCAAAGCGATTCATTCTCGCAGGAGCAGTCCGCGTGAACGGGCAACTCGCTCACAAGCCGAGCGATCTTGTCTCGGAAGACGCGGTGCTCCTCATCGAGGCTACCGAGAAGTACTCGAGCCGTGGCGGCCACAAGCTTGAAGCTGCGCTCAACGCGTTCTCGATCTCCTGCCGTGGCCTTATTTGTGCCGATCTCGGCGCGTCCACGGGCGGCTTCACGGATTGTCTGTTGCAGCGCGAAGCCGCACGCGTGTACGCCGTCGACGTTGGCAAGGGGCAACTCCACTGGAAGTTGCGCCAGAACGCGCGTGTCGTGGTTCACGACGAGGTCAACGCGCGCAACCTCAATGTCGCTGCTCTGGGCGAACCCATTGATCTCGTTACTATCGATGTCTCGTTCATCTCGTTAACCAAGGTGCTGCCGGCGGCTGTCGGCATCCTCAAGGCTGGCGGAACACTCGTGGCCCTCATTAAGCCCCAATTTGAAGCGGGAAAAAAGCTGGTGAAAAAAGGCGGCGTTGTGCGAGACTCCCGAGTCCACGACGCTGTGACGAAGATGATTCAGGACTTTGCAACGGAGACACTCGGATTGACCCTGCTGGGACTCGTTGAGTCTCCCCTGCTCGGTCCTGCCGGTAACAAGGAATTTCTCATCGCGCTTCGCAAACCGTGAAATCACACATCCCCAAAACCGTGGGTGTTGCTGTCCACGCCGGCAAACCGCGTTCACACGATCGCCTGCTCGAATTGCTCGCCTTGCTCCGCAAAAGCAAGATCGACATCCTACTCGACCAGGAAGCGGCCACTCTCGCAGCCAAGCCAGACACTGCTTGCACCCTCAAGGAGATGGGGAAGACCGCCGACCTTGTCATCGTGCTCGGAGGCGATGGCACAATTCTTCGTGTAGCCCGCGAACTGGAAGGTTCCGCTGCGCCGATTCTCGGGGTGAACCTCGGCAATCTCGGATTCCTCACGAGTATTCGCAGCGACAGGTTAAAGAGCTCAATACGAGAGGTCCTGCGCGGCGAATATCACGTCAGCGAACGCCAGGCACTGCAGGCCACGCTCTTGCGCGCCGGCAAGCGTAAGGAAGCGCATCGGGCTCTCAATGATGTTGTGGTGTCCCGCGGCGCGTTTTCGCGCATCGTGCGTCTGCGATTGTCCGTCGACGGCGAGTTGTTGACAGAATATGTGTGCGACGGCATGATATTCGCCACGGCAACGGGTTCGACTGCGTATTCACTGAGCGCGGGTGGGCCAATTATGGTGCCGACAGCACGGGCCCTGATCATCACGCCCATCTGTCCGCATGCATTGAGCAATCGTTCCGTTATCGCGGGAGAGAACTCTGTGGTTCGCTGTCAGGTCGTGAGCGCGGCGAGCGAACTGCTGTTAACAGTGGATGGCCAGGTGCAATTGCAGTTGGAGGTGGGCGATGAGGTGGAGGTTCGCCAATCGTCGCGCACGGTTCAATTGGTCACCCCGAAGAATCATTCGTATTTTGAAGTCCTAAGAGAGAAATTAAAATGGAGTGGTGCAAATGTCTAAAGGTCCGAAGGCTTCTCCGTCTAAAATCGCGTCATTGCTGAGTCCTGATGCAATCCAACTGGAGTTGCAGGCCAAACAGAAGGTTGAGGCGTTGCGCGAAGTGGCGGAATTACTGGCGCAAAGCAAATGCGTCGGCAACTTCGAGGCGTTCTTCAACGAGATTCTTCAACGTGAACGCGTCAGTAACACGGCGCTCGGCCATGATGTCGCGATTCCTCACGCGCGGACTGACCAGTGTTCCGACATCCTGATCGCCGTTGGTCGCAGCCGCGACGGGATTGATTTTGAAGCCAAGGACGGCCAACCCGTGAGGCTTATTTTCCTGATTGGCACGCCAAAACAGATGGTGACCGATTATCTGCGGGTAGTGGGGACTCTCGCTCGCTTGCTACGGCAGGACGATCTTCGGCAACGCCTGTTGGACGCGCCAGACGCCCCTGCATTTATCAAGATCATCGAGGCTGCTGAGTCCTAACGCGGCTATCCCGCCCGTCCGCGTCAGGTGTGTAGAGAAGCCAGATAGCGTTCCGCGTCAATCGCTGCGGCACAGCCCGTGCCCGCCGCCGTTACCGCCTGTCGGTACACGCGATCCACGCAGTCACCCGCTGCGAACACACCCGGCACATTCGTGTACGTCCCCTTCTTGCAGAGGATGAAGCCATCGGCATCCCTATCAATTTGGCCCTTGAAAAGGTCGGTAGAAGGCACATGCCCGATCGCCACGAATACACCCGCGCATGGCAGCTCAGAAGTTGCGCCCGTCTTGAGGTTCTTGAGTTGCACACCGGTCACCGTATCCTTGCTGGAATCGTAGATGTCCGTGACAACCGAATCCCACACGGGCTGAATCTTGGGATTCGAGAGCACGCGATCCGCCATGATTTTTGATGCTCGAAGGCTATCGCGCCGGTGAACCAGGTACACCTTCGACGCAAAGTGCGTCAGATAAGTTGCCTCTTCACACGCCGAGTCTCCCCCGCCGACAACGACCAGAGTCTGGTTGCGAAACATGGGCAGAGCACCGTCGCACGTTGCGCAATACGTCACGCCTTTGCGCTCAAGTAACTCCTCGTTCTTCAGTCCCAGGTGCCGATGGGAGGCCCCGGTTGCAATGATCACAGCCTTCGTCTCGACCACCTCATCGTGCAGCCACAACCGGAACGGCGCCTTGTTGAAATCAACTTTTGTCACTGTCACACCGTAGCGGGTCTGCGTGCCGAAACGTTCCGCTTGTTTCTGCATCCCCATCATCAGCTCAGTGCCATCGATGCCCTCGGGAAAACCAGGATAGTTCTCGACGATACTCGTTGTGGTGAGCAACCCGCCGGGTTGCTCGCCCGTGAGCAGGAGCGGGTGCAAATTCGCGCGGGCCGTGTACAGCGCCGCCGTCCAACCAGCGCAACCCGAACCGATAATAACAACGTTTTCCATGTGCGATTCCAATTTGCACCCGGTAGGATGCGCCGGGCCTACGGCCGGTTTCAACGACCGTCAAGGCCGCGGCTGGACCCGGGATCAGTGCCGCCCGTGTCCGTGAGGCGCGACTGGCTTCACGCTGTCCCGGCGAAGTTGTTCGGCCAGGATGATTGCACGAGCCACTTCAACCAGTTTTCGGTTCTCATTGCGTGCTGTCTTTTGCAGTTTGAGGTAAGCAGCTTCCTCGTCGATGCCCGTCTGCCGCATCAGGATGCCTTTGGCGCGCTCGACGATCTTGCGCGATTCCAGGGCTTCATTCATCTGTTGGATTTTTGCCTCCAGCTCCTTCGATTTCTCGAAGTTCGCCAGTGCAAGTTCGATGGCGGGCTTCAACTGTTCACCCGTGAATGGCTTCACGAGGTAGGCGTTGGCCCCAGCACCCGCAGCCTCGCTACCGAGACCGGACTCCGTATGAGCGCTGAGAATGATGATGGGCGTCGGACGTTGGCCCTGAACCAGTCGTGCGGCCTCCAGTCCGTCCATCTTTGGCATGCGAATATCAAGAATAACCAGGTCAGGATTGGTTTCGCGCGCGAGGTTCACTGCTTGCTGACCATCCCCGGCTTCGCCAACGACTGTGTGCCCCATCGCCGTGAGTATCTTTCTCACCACCATCAGCGTAAGGCCATCGTCATCGGCAATGAGGACTCGAAGAGATTTCATCTGGATCTCAACCGGTAACCGCTTCTCCATACTTATCTTAGAGATGCCCCCTCCAAAGTCAAGCCCGCCTCGTCGCGAGCGCGGACGGCATACGCTCGGCCGGTCCCGGTCCGTGCAGCACTACCTCGAACCGCAGCTCGGCACGGACCCCGCCGTCGCGCGAGTGAATCTGTAAATCGCCACGAAGGTTTACTTGCGCCAATTGTGCCACAATATTCATCCCTTGCCCTTCAAACTCGCGCCAATCCTTACCATCGTCAAGCCCACCGCCGTTATCGGCCACCACCAATTGCACATGACCTTCCTGCTGCCGACACTGAATTCGGGAGCGGAGCGTGTGTCCCCCACGGGGCTGGCCATGGAGTAAAGAGTTGGAAACCAATTCATTGACAATCAACGCAAGCGGCACGGCCTGGTCGGCCCCCAGCCACAGGTGTTCGACATCGACCGTCACCTCGGGCATTCCGTTTGTTCCCGGCGTGGAACTGACAAGCGTGTGCACGATGGTTGTAATCAACGTATGGACATCCACCTTCTCCGGCATCTCTTCGCTCAACAGGTTGTGAACTTGCGCGATTGCCTGGATTCGAGTGATCGCTGTCCGCAGGAATTCCGTTGTCGATCCAACCTGGGCTGTGTCCGCCTCCAGTTGCAACAATCCGGAGATCATCTGCAAGTTGTTCTTGATACGGTGATGTGCCTCCTCGATGAGCAATTGCAAGAGATGGTTTTTGCGGCCAAGATCCTTTAACAACTGCGCGTTGTCGATCGCCACGGCGGCCCGGCTGGCGAATGCTTCCATGAGTTCAAGATTCGCCGGCGTAAACTCTGCCGCGTTCAGTCCGTGCCGCGTTAAACTGAGAGCACCGATAAGTTCATTGCGGGAAATCAAGGGCACGACCAGGGCGGATCGAACACCCGTCGCGCGCAGCACGGGACTGTACCCATGTTCCACGACTTCCTGACGGGTGAAGATTCTCCCTTGGCGTTGCGGGCGAATCTGCCCGAACAGACCGAGCGTCGACGGATACCGCATGCCAATGAGGCGCGTGAAGTTCGCGCTGGCCGCAACGATCTCCACCTGCTCTTCCGTTGCATCGTAGTGCGAAATGTAAGCGGCGCCAGCTTCAAGCAGCGCGGCAGCGCGTCCCAGAATTCGCTGCAGCAGTGGCTCCAGTTCAAGTTGTTGTGCGCTGCCACTGCTGATATCCACCAGTGCTGTGAGTTTCTCGTTCTCACGGAGTTGCGTCTCATACAACCGCGCGTTGGCGACCGCAATTCCCAGCTGGTTCCCCATGGCCGTGATCATCTCCACCACTTCGGGAGTGAACTCCATCGGTTGACGATTCACGAGCGCAAGCGTCCCCAGCAACTCGCCTTTCGCCTTCACAGGCACCACGATAACCGCCCGGAAGCCGTGTGGCGCTGCCATCGAGGGAACGGCTGGCGGGTGTACAGTCATATCGCCTACCACTACCGCCTGTCCGGAGGCAGCAACATAGCCGGGTATCCCCTCCCCCCATTTCAATACGCCGACTTCTTCAACAAACTTTTCAGGTAGCCCGTTTTGCATGTAGAGACGGAGTCGTTGAACTTTTAGGTCGGCAAGATAGATGGCACCGCCATTCATACCGGCGCTTTCCAGGGCGACGGCCAAAGTGTTACGGGCAATTTCGTCGATATTCAGCGAAGAATTGGCCACTCCCGCCAGGGCGGTGAGCGCCGCGAGTTGTCGATTGCGTCGGAGCAATTGCTGTTGGCGCTGGCGCGCCTGGGTAACATCACGAACAATGAACTGCAATTCACTCACGTGCTCTCCTTCCCGGGAAAACACACTGCCGCTGCATTGCAAATCGATCCACAGCCCGTCCTTGCGGTGAAACCGGTAGTCGAGATTGTGGATGGATTCACCTCCCAACAAGCCGCTCAGCGCGCGCCGCACGGTATCCACGTCTTCCGGGTGGACGTACTCCAATAGACCGGTCCGCGCCACCTCATACAAGGCATAGCCAAAGATCCGCGGGAAGGCGCTGTTGGCAAACCGTGGTCGTCCCGACGTGTCTGCGATGTAGATCGCGTCGTCCGAATTCTCAACCAGAGCGCGGTATTGCTCCTCGCTCGCGCGCAAATCGGCCTGCAACTGCGCGTGCACCAGCGCATTCCCGATCTGGTTACTAACCACTTCGATGAGATCGATGTCGGATTCGTCAAACTTCCGCAACGTGTATGTGCCCAGCCCCAACAACCCCACGACGAACCCGTGCGCTCGAATCGGGACCAGTACCGCCGAATAAAACCCGGCTCGCGCGGCGTCAACGGGAAGCACCTGCCGGTTCACAGCTGTAAAGTCCTCGATAATTCGTGCCTCACCGTTCAGGACCGCATCGATGACCTCCGTGCCTTTGCGCAGTACCATTACTTGCCGAACGAAAGACTCATCCAACCCGCGCCAAGCGAACATATGAAGTGCTTTGTCTGTGTCCTGCCAAATGTGCACCGAACCCGCATCTACTTTCATCACTGACAGAATGGCGTCCAGGGCGTTGTCCGCGATTTCCTTGAGGTTGAGTGTGCGGTTGATGGCATCCGCGACGAAATTGATCGCCGTCAAGCGCGGGTCGCGCAAGGGCTTCGATGCGGACGTGGTGGGATCAGGGAGTTTCATCGCAGCCAGCCACACAAACGTTTATACCAGAAAAGCAGTGTCTTTTCACCATCTTTTCTTGGTATTATGTCGCGCATGCTATGAGCAATACCGACAAACTGGAAGAGATTTTTCGCCTGCAGGAGCAACTCAACAAACGTATCGGCGTGGACACCGCCAGTATGACTGACGAACAACGCCAACAGTGGGTGCTTAATTATTGCCGGGCCATGACACAGGAAGTCGCCGAGTTGACCGATAGCGTCCCATGGAAATGGTGGGCCAAGTACCAGAAATTCGACAAGCAAAATGCCCGCGTCGAAGTGATTGACCTGCTGCACTTTCTCGTATCCATCGCGCAAGTCCTCGAAATGACCCCGACTGATTTTTCTGAGGCTTACGCCAAGAAGCACCAGGTCAATCTCGCCCGCCAGGACAGCGGTTACCAAACCAAAGACGAACGTGACAGTAAGCACATTTGATCGGACCTCGTGCCGAGCCCTGAAACGGCAACGGCTTCCTCACTAGAGGAAGCCGTGCCGGTGATAATTATTGCATGAGCCACTCTAAGACTCGGCTGCGCCTTCTTCCTTCTTCTTCACGGCTGCCTTCTTGACCTTGGGTGCCTTAACTTCCTTGGGATTGGGCTCCTCCGTCTTGACGCCCTTCTCTGGCTCGGGTGCTGCCGTGACGGTGCCAGTCCACTCGAGAATGGCTATCTCAGCAGCATCACCCATGCGCTGACCAACGCGCACAATACGCGTGTAGCCCCCGTTGCGATCTCCATGTTGTTTCCCCAGCTCCGCGAAGAGCTTCTCGACAGCGGGCTTGTGCCGGAGAAATGCGATGGCCTGCCGACGATGATGCACCGTGCCTTTCTTGGCGAGCGTGATCATCTTGTCGGCGTAACGGCGAGCAACCTTGGCTTTGGCAATCGTGGTCCGAATGCGGCTGTGCTCAATCAGGCTGCACACGAGGTTGGCTAGTGTGGCGCGTCGATGCTGGGATTTCATCCCGAGCTTGGCTGTACGTTTACGATGTCGCATGGCGTTGGGTCCCTTGTGTCAGTCCGTCGCTTATTCCGCCACCGGCACCGGGCCGGAAAGTACGGCCTCCACGCCTTTGCTCGGATCCAACGCTTCCAGCAAGGCCGCGTCGAATTTCATTCCCAGCGTCAGGCCGAGTGCGGAGAGCTTCTCCTTGATTTCATTGAGTGACTTCTTGCCGAAGTTGCGATACTTGAGCATTTCCTGTTCGGTCTTCATGGCCAATTGGCCGACTGTGGTGATATTGGCGTTGTTCAGGCAGTTGGCGGCCCGAACGCTCAGCTCAATCTCGTTAACGCTCATGTTCAGGATTTTCTTCAGCTTCGCCTGCTCGACACTGACTTTCTCGCCCGCCTCTTCGAATTCCACCACCACGTTCTTGTCGTAATCGCAGAAGACGTCGAGGTGGTGGCGCAGGATGTTCGTGGATTGCACCATGGCATCTTCGGGCGTGATGCGCCCGTCAGTCCAGACCTCGATAATGAGCTTGTCGTAATCCGTGCGTTGGCCAACACGCGTGTCTTCGATACTGTAGCGCACGCGACGGACGGGCGAGAACAAAGAGTCGATAGCGATCACGCCGATCGTTTGTTCCGCTTTCTTGTTCTCTTCCGCCGGGCAGAAGCCGCGGCCGACTTTGATTTCCAACTCGGCTTCAAAGTGCATCTTCTTGTCGATTGTGCAGATATGTTGGTCGGGGTTGAGCACTTCCACAACTTGGTCGCCCTTGATGTCCGCAGCGGTCACGGCGCCTTCTTTATTGGCGGAAAGATAAACCACATGCGCTTCACGGCTATGGGACTTTAACAACACCCGCTTCAGGTTAAGCACAATGTCCGTCACGTCTTCGACAACGCCGGGAATGCTCGTGAATTCATGCGGTGCCCCTTCGATCTTGACAGAGCTGACGGCGGCGCCTTCCAATGAGCTCAGCAGCACGCGGCGCAACGAATTGCCGATGGTATGGCCGTAACCCGCTTCGAGCGGCTCGGCGATGAACTTGGCGTATGTTGGCGTGGCGGTGGCGTCATCGCGAACCAACCGCTTGGGCATTTCAAAACGACCTAGACGAACGGGCATGGTGAACTTCTCCTCTGAGTCGGGTTTCCCGCGTTCTAGAAGCGCGGACCTACGACTCGTTGTCGTGTCCGCGAAGCGGACACCGGTTTCGGTTATCTAGAATAAAATTCGACGATCAACTGTTCATTAACGATCGGCTGGATCTCATCCCGTGAAGGAATGCGAACGACCTGCCCCTTGAAGGCTTCTCGTGTGAAATTAATCCAACCGGGCACGGGTCGCACTTGCGCCGACTCCAAACTCTTCGTGGCCAACTGGCGTGTCGCCGGGGTTTCACGAACCTCGACCACATCGCCTGGTTTCACATTGAACGATGGAGATGACACCTTCCGACCGTTGACGCGGATGTGCCCATGAGTGACCATCTGCCGGGCCGCCGGGCGCGTCGTCGCAAAGCCGATGCGAAAGACAACATTGTCGAGACGCGTCTCAAGCAACTGCAGCAGCGTTTCGCCTGTGACACCACGTTTCTTCAGCGCTTTTTCAAACATGCGGCGGAATTGCGCCTCCATGAGTCCGTACTGGTACCGCAACTTTTGCTTCTCTGCCAAGCCCAGGCCGTAATCGCTCTGCTTGCGACGGGACTTTTTCGGGCCGTGCACGCCGGGCGGATAGGCGCGGCGCTCCAGATATTTCGACGGGCCGAAAATTGGTTGGCCAAATCGGCGGCTGATGCGAACTCGTGGTCCTTTGTATCGTGCCATGGTAACGAAATCTCCTGACTATACGCGGCGGCGCTTCGGAGGCCGGCAGCCATTATGGGGGACCGGCGTCACGTCCTTGATTACGGTGATTTCCAGGCCGATGGCCTGTAGTGCGCGAATCGCGGCCTCACGTCCGGTGCCGGGACCCTTCACCCACACTTCAATTTCCTTCAATCCGTGCGCCATACCCTGCCGCGCGGCGTCCTGGGCCACCAACTGCGCCGCGTATGCCGTGCTCTTGCGCGAACCCTTGAAGCCAACACGGCCCGCGCTCGACCACCCAATCACCTTACCCTTCAGATCGGTAATCGAAACCACGGTATTGTTGAACGTCGCCATAATGTGGGCAATGCCCTGAAAAACATTCTTGCTGTGCTTGGCCTTGACGACCTTCTTGGCGACTTCGCCTTCCGCCAGGGCTTCGGCAGCCGTCGTCGGTACCGCAGGCGCTGCCGGTGCGGCAACAGCGGCTGACGCTTCGGCCTTTGGCGCCGGTGCACCAGCCTCAGCAGCGGGGGCTGCGGGCTTCGCTTTCGGTTCTTCGGATTTCTTTGCTGCTTCTTTAGCCATCGTGCTCCTTAAAATTGACAATGCGATCAGGCCTTGGGAGCGGCCTTGGATTCCTTGGCGCGAGTAACGCCGACCGTCTTGCGCGGTCCCTTACGTGTTCGCGCGTTCGTGGACGTGCGTTGGCCGCGCACCGGCAAGCCCTTCTTATGGCGCGTGCCGCGATAACAATTGATACTCATCAAACGCTTGATGTTCGTCTGCAGTTCTCGCCGCAGGTCGCCCTCGATGCGATAGGTCTGCAGGACCGTTGAGAGGTGCGAAAGCTGTTCATCATTCAAGTCCTTCGCGCGAACGTTGGGATCGACGTTCGCCTTCTCGCACGCCTGAAGCGCGGTTGTCGGCCCGATTCCGTAAATATAACGGAGCGCGATCCCTATTTTTTTCTGGTCTGGTACTTCTACACCAATCAAACGTGCCATAGCTTCACCTCTACCCTTGACGCTGCTTGTGACGCGGGTTGGTGCAAATGACGCGCACCACTCCCTTGCGCTTGACAACTTTGCAGCGCTCGCACAACCGTTTCACTGAAGGTTTAACTTTCATATTCGTCTGTTTCCTTACTACTCTTTCTGCCGAAATGTAATTCGACCCTTGCCCAAATCGTACGGTGACATTTCGATCATCACCTTGTCGCCCGGCAGCAATCGAATAAAATGCAGCCGCATCTTACCCGAAACGTGCGCCAGAATTCGATGTTTATTCGGCAACTCCACCCGAAACATCGTGTTCGGCAACAATTCGACTACCGTGCCTTCGACTCGTATGGGCTCTTCCTTAGCCACGTCAAAATCTCTGCATCTCCATCCGTTACGAGTACCGTGTGCTCGAAGTGCGCGCTGGGCGCGCCATCCGCCGACACCACGGTCCAACCATCACTCAACATCACCACGTCGCTCGTGCCGGCGTTGATCATCGGCTCAATGGCCAGCGTCATTCCCGGCTTCAACTTCGGCCCGTCTCCGGATCGACCATAGTTCGGAATCTGCGGCTCTTCGTGCATCTTCCGTCCGACGCCGTGGCCGACAAATTCACGCACCACCGAAAACCCTTGCAACTCGACCGTCTTCTGTACCGCTTGCGAGATATCTCCCACCCGATTTCCCGTCCGCGCCGCCGCGATGCCAGCCTGCAGCGCCGCCTGCGTCACCTGTAGCAATTGCTGCGTTCGGGTCTCCACAACCCCAACGGCCACTGTCGTCGCATTGTCACCGACAAATCCATCCAGAATAATTCCGACGTCCAGACTGACAATATCACCATACTGTACCCGCCGCTTACTCGGAATGCCGTGCACAACTTCCTCGTTAACGGACACGCAAATATGTCCTGGATACCCCTTGTATCCAAGGAACGGACTCTTGCCCCCGACCTTCGCGATCAATTCCGCCGCAACGTCATTCAATTCCGCGGTCGTGCGTCCGGGTTGGACTTCCCGCGCCACCGCAGCCAAAGTGTTCGCCGCTGCGTCGCAGGCGCTCCGCATTCGCTCAATCTCTTCTGGCGTCTTGATCACGATCACGTCGGCAACAATCCTACAATGTCCGCAAACACCTTGTCTTTTGCCTGGCCACCGTCCACGCGTTTCAGGATTCCCGCCCGCTCATAGTATTTTACCACATCCATGGTCAATTCGCGGTAGACATCCAGCCGCTTCCGTACGGTTTCGGCAGTGTCGTCCGCGCGCTGCGTCAGTCGCCCACCGCATTTGTCGCATATCCCCGGGCGCTGTGGCGGCACGAACTTGTTATGATACAGCGCACCGCATTTTTCGCAACTCAGTCGTCCGAGCACTCGCTCGAGTATGTCGGCCTCCCGCACATCGAGCAGGATGGCAACGGTCACGGGTATCCCCCTGTCACATAGCACGCGGTCAAATGCCTCCGCTTGCGCCAGGGTCCGCGGGAACCCGTCGAAGATAAAGCCGTCTTCCCGGCCGTGCCCGTCCAGCCATAGTCGCACGACCTCAATCGTGATTTCGTCGGGCACCAACTGCCCTTTGTCAATGAACTGCTTCGCCGCTTCGCCAACCGGGCCGCCCTTGCGAATCGCCTCGCGGAACATTTGTCCCGTCGAGACATGCGGCACCCCCAGCGCCGTGCTGAGTGCCGCCGCCGCTGTGCCCTTGCCCGACGCCGGCGGTCCCAAAAACACCATGCGGTGGTGACCCATATCAGTCACCCTCTCCGCGCCCTCAGAGGCGACCCCGCAATTTGCCCTTGCGCAAAAAGCCGTCGTAATGCCGCATCACCAGATGCGACTCGACCTGCCGCATCGTATCGAGCATCACGCCAACCGTAATCAGCAAACTGGTTCCGCCAAAGAAACTGGCCGTCAAATAGGGCAGGCGAAAGTTGTGCGACAAAATGTAAGGAATCACCGCGATGACCGTCAAGAAGACCGCGCCTGCCAACGTGATACGCGTCATTGTGTGATCCAGATACTCCGCCGTCGGTCGCCCCGGTCGAATCCCCGGCACATAACCGCCGTACCGCTTCAGGTCGTCCGCAATCTGTAACGGGTTGAATTGTGTTGCCACCCAAAAGTAGGAGAAGAACAGGATCATCAACCCATACAACGTAAGATAAAGCGTCTCCCCTTCCGTCAGGGCCCGCGAGAGCTTCTGAAACGTCGGCATCTGTAACATGGAAAACAATTTCGCGGGGAACAACAAGATTGCCTGGGCGAAGATGATGGGCATGACGCCCGAATAATTGATTTTCAAGGGCATAAATGTCTGGCCCCCACCAAGCATCTTGCGCCCCACCATGCGCTTGGCGTACTGCACGGGGATCTTTCGTTGGGATTCGGTCACCGCGATAACCGCCGCGGTAACCGTGACCGCCATCACCAACAGCAAAATCGCATGAAGAACATTAAACTGGCTTTGGGGCCCAACAAACAAACGCCACGTAAGGCCGATCGCCCTCGGCAGACGGTCAACAATACCCACGGTAATGATGATGGACATCCCGTTGCCAATTCCACGTTCCGTAATTTGTTCACCCACCCACATCAACAAAATTGTGCCGCTCGTAATGGTAATGACCGTCAAAATCTCAAAGCCCAGCCCGGGATTCGCCACCAGTACACCCCGAAATCCCTGGAAAAGCTGTCCTGGATTCTCAAACATCCTCGCAAGAAAATAGCTCTGGATGATGCAAAGACCCACCGTCATATAGCGCGAGTACTGGATGATCTTCGAGCGACCGGTTTCGCCTTCCTGCTTGAGGCGCTCTAGGGATGGCATGACGGCCGTCAGCAGCATCATGATGATCGAGGCGCTGATGTAGGGCATGACGCCGAGCGCGAACACGGCGCACTGTTGCAGTGCACCACCGGTGAGCATGTCCGCCAAGCCCACGATACTGCCGCCTACTTGCTTCTGGACGTCCTGCATGTAGACATTCAATTCCGTGGGATTCACTCCGGGACACGGAATATTCGCGCCAAGCCGGGCGATCGCGACCATGCCGAGCGTAAAGAGAATCCGTCGACGCAGTTCGGGGATTTTCCAGCAGTTGAGGAACGCGGAGAACATACGTGATCAACAAGCGCCCGCTACTTGTCTCCCGCGGCTGGCTTCGTTGCGGCCGCTGGCGCGGGCGTTTCCTTGTGATGGATGCTGCGTAGTGGCAGATCTTCGCACTGGCCGCCGGCTTTCGTGATCTTTTCGCGCGCCGTCGCGCTGAAACGCTGGGCCTTCACCGTAAGCTTCTTCTTGAGTTCACCATTACCGAGGACCTTCACGCCCTCAAAAAGTTTGTCCGCCAGACCGGCTTCCGTGAGCGCTTCGGGCGTAACCGTCGCGCCGTTGTCAAAAACGTTGAGTTGCTCGATGTTAACGATCGCGTAAATGGTCCGAAAATTGGCATTGTTAAAACCGCGCTTTGGAATACGGCGAATCAAAGGCATCTGACCGCCTTCAAATCCCAACCGGATCGAACCGCCGGAACGCGCGGTCTGGCCCTTGCCGCCACGGCCGCTGGTCTTGCCATGTCCCGAACTCTCGCCGATTCCCAACCGCTTCGTACGGTGCTTGGCGCCAGGGCGCGGCTTCAAATTGTGCAATCGCATTGTCATCTTAGCTCACCCCTGTCGCCGCCTGCCTCGTAAAACCGCGCACGCGGAAAATCTCTTCCCGTGGGCGCAATTGCAGCAGCGCGTCGATCGTCGCTTTCACCACATTCACCGCGTTGCTGGATCCCAACGATTTCGTCAACACGTCACGTACACCGGCAGCCTCGATGACCGCACGCACACCGCCACCGGCGATAACGCCGGTACCAGGTGACGCGGGACGGAGCAACACCCGGCCCCCACCAAACACCCCAATTACTTCGTGTGGAATCGTGGAATTCCTCCGATTGATGGTCACCATGGACTTCTTCGCCTGATCGGTGCCCTTACGGATGGCATCCGCTACCTCATTGGCCTTACCGAAGCCCCAGCCGACGTGACCGCGCCGGTCGCCGGCGACCACGAGTGCGCTGAAATGAAAGCGGCGCCCGCCTTTGACAACCTTGGCACTGCGATTTACGTAGACGACCTTCTCAATGATCTCGCCACCCCCGCGGTCGAGGTCGATACCCAACTCTTCAACAACCGCCACAGGGGAGGCTTCCTTGTCCAAAGGCGTCACGGGCTTTGCAATTTTCGGTCTCTTGTCAGGTGCCATATTAGAATTTCAATCCAGCTTCGCGCGCCGCGTCTGCCAACGCCTTGACACGCCCGTGATACCGCAATCCACCGCGGTCAAACACGACCTCGGTGATCTTCTTCGCCTTCGCATTTTGCGCGGCGAGTTGACCGACCTTCTTCGCCCCATCGACTGTGCCTTTCGCGCCCTTCAATTCGACCGCCACGGTGCTGGCGGCTGCCAGGGTTACGCGTTTCACGTCGTCGATAAACTGGACATAAATATGCTTGCCCGTAAGGCAAACGCTCATCCGCGGGCGCTGTGCCGTCCCGTGGATCTTCTGCCGCAGTCGCAGGTGCCGGCGTTGTCGTGCTTCAACTCTGTTTCTTGGAATCATGTTTTACTCTCAATTAGCCTGCCGTGGTGACGGTCTTGCCCGCCTTGCGACGGACCTGCTCGCCCACATAGCGAATGCCTTTGCCCTTGTAGGGCTCAGGCGGATAGAAACGGCGAATCCGCGCCGCTGCCTCGCCCACCATCTGTTTGTCCGGGCCCTCAACTGTGATCTCTGGCTTCTTATCCGCCGTATCCACCACCGAAATCTTCACTCCCTTCGGAATCGCAAAAACAATCGGATGCGAATAGCCGAGGGACATCTGCAAGTTCGTCCCCTGCACTGCAGCACGGAAGCCCACACCTTCAACGAGCAGCTTCTTGCTGTAACCTTCGTTGACGCCCTTGACCATGTTCGCGATCAAACTGCGTGATAATCCCCAGCGGGACTTGCCGACGCGATCAAGCTGCGCCGTGGTCGCGAGGATTTTGCCGTCTTTCACCTCGACCTTAATCGGTGAGGGAACGACCCATTCCAACTTGCCCTTGGGCCCTTCGACAGAGATCGCCTGGCCCTTCACTTCGACCTTGGTCTTGGCCGGAATTTCAACAGGTTTTTTGCCAATTCGTGACATAATGCATCACCAAACGTACGCCAAAAGCTCTCCGCCCACATTCGCCTTCTTGGCCTCGTGGCCGGTCATAATTCCGCGTGAGGTCGTGAGAATCGAAATCCCCATGCCACCCAATACGCGGGGGACGTCCTGCGAACCGACATAGCGCCGTAATCCCGGACGGCTAATGCGCTTGATGCCGACGATCGCGCGCTCTTTACCGATAAGTTTCAGTTGGATCTTAAGTACCTGTCGGCCATTCTCCAACTTCTCGGCGTAGAAATCCGCGATATAGCCCTGGCGCTTTAGTACTTTTGCGATTTCTGCTTTCAAGCGCGAGTATGGCACCAGCACGTCCGGCTTAAGTGCGCTGTTCGCATTGCGAATCCGCGTCAACATGTCGCCAATGGAATCGGTTACGTTCATCGAATTACCAGCTCGCTTTCACCACGCCGGGGACCTTGCCCTGACTGGCCAGCTCACGGAAGCAAATGCGGCAAATCTTAAAGCGGCGGATGTACGCGCGCCGACGACCACAGTTCTGGCAGCGGTTGTACGCCCGCGACTTAAACTTTGCCGGCCGACGCTGTTTCACTTCCCAAGTCAGTTTCGCCATACTTCGATCCTTTAACTGCTGAACGGCATGCCGAGCAGTTTTAAAAGCTCCTTCGCTTCCGCATCCGTGTTTGCCGTGGTTACAATCGTTACGTCCATGCCCAGGTTGTGCTTGATCTTGTCCAGCTCGACCTCGGGAAAAATCGTTTGGTCTTTCACGCCCATCGTGTAGCTGCCGCGGCCGTCGAATCCGCGCGGATTCATACCGCGGAAATCCCGAATGCGCGGCAACGCGGCATTGAAGAATCGCTCCAGGAACTCGTACATGCGTGCGCCCCGCAAGGTCACCTTCGCACCGACGGGCATGCCCTCGCGTACTTTGAAATTTGAGATGCTCTTTTTCGCCTTGGTAACCAAGGCCTTCTGACCAGTGATCGTGGCCAACTCCTGCTGGGCCTCATTGATCACGTCCTTGTCGTGGTTGGCATTGACGCCCATATTGAGCACGACCTTCTCGACCTTCGGCACCTGCATCCGATTGGTATAGCGACCACCCTTGAGTAGCTGCTCAACCACATCCTTCTTATAAAATTCGTAGAGCTGGACCATAAACTTGATTACGCCTCTGCGATTGCCGGGGTCGCACCATGCTTCTTGCGGCGCGCTTCGTACCTCTCCTGTTTCATCACCTTGGAACTCTGAATCGGTGCCTCTTTGGTAATAATCCCACCCTTGGGATTGTCCTGACTTTTTCGCAGCGCCTTCTTGATTACGTTAATGCCCTCGACCAAAACACGGTTCTTTGCCGGGAAGGTCGCCAGGACTTTGCCAACCTTGCCCCGGTCTTCACCGGCGATGACCACCACCATGTCGTCTCGTTTCACGTGCAAGTTCTTCATGACCTACAGCACCTCGGGAGCAAGAGAAATGATCTTTGTAAAATTCTTATCGCGCAACTCGCGCGCCACGGGTCCAAAAATACGCGTGCCCTTCGGATTTTGCTGATCGTCAATGATCACCACGGCATTGTTGTCGAAGCGCACGTAAGAACCGTCCGCCCGGCGTAATGCCGACCGCGTGCGCACAACCACACAGGTCACGACTTCGCCCTTCTTCACCGTTCCGTCTGGCGCGGCTTCCTTCACATGCGCCTTGATGATGTCGCCAATCCGCGCATACCGCTTCTGGTGCCCGAGAACGCCAATCGCCCACGCCACGCGTGCGCCGGTATTGTCCGCGACATCCAGGTGGGTGCGAATTTGAATCATACTTCAACCTTCTCGATCCCTGTCGCCTTCTCCACGATCTGTACCAGACGCCAACGCTTCAGCTTGCTCAACGGCCGCGACTCCACGATGCGCACCTTGTCCCCCACACCTGCCTCACTCTTCTCGTCGTGGGCATAGAACTTCTTGTACAACATCATGACCTTCTGATAGCGCGGATGGCGGACACGCCGCGCCACCTCGACAACGATGGTTTTATCCATTTTGTCGCTGATGACTTCGCCCACCAACTCCCGTTTCTTGTTTTCTACTGTCGCTTGGTCCGTCATGTGAATCCGAAATCTTTCCGTCGCTCCGGGTCCTTACTTCGCCGCCACCGCGGCAGCCGGCAGTCGCCGCTCCCTTAAAATGGTTTCAATCCGCGCCATGTCGCGCCGCACTTCGCGAATACGACTCGGGCGCTCAAGCCTTGCGGTCTGCTGCTGAAGCCGCAGGTTGAACAACTCCTGCCGAAGGTCACGTAGTTTGGCCTGTGCCTCCGCATCTGTCAACTCACGGATGTCTTTTGCTTTCATGTCGTTAGACTACCGTCTGGTTACAAACCGCGTCGCAATCGGTAGCTTGGACGCCGCCAGCCGAAACGACTCGCGCGCCAGTACTTCCGTTACGCCGCCCAACTCGAATAGTACATTTCCCGGCCGCACGACGGCCACCCACGTCTCCGGCGGGCCCTTGCCCTTGCCCATGCGTGTTTCGGGCGGCCGCTTGGTGATTGGCTTGTCCGGGAACACACGAATCCACAATTTCCCCCGTCGCTTCATGTTACGCGATAGCGCAACGCGGCACGCCTCCAGTTGCGTTGTGGTCACCCATGCGCGGGCCAACGCCTGCAGGCCGTATTCACCAAACGCCACCGTGGCGCCACGCCACGCCGTGCCGGTGCGGCTGCCGCGCTGGGCTTTCCGATACTTCACTCTTTTGGGCATCATTGCCATGGCTTCGAAATTCCTCTATTGGTTCTGCTTGGTACTACGTCGTCGGAACGGGCCCAACCGGCACCGGCGCGGCTTGGGGCTGTTGTAGCGTCCGTAAGGGACGTTCACCTTTGCAAATCCAAACCTTTACGCCAATCTTTCCGTACACGGTCTGCGCCTCCGCGAAGCCGTAATCAATATCTGCCCGCAACGTATGGAGCGGAATCTTCCCGACGCGGTACTTCTCGTGGCGCGCCAATTCGGCGCCCCCGAGCCGACCGCCACAGGCGACCTTGATTCCCTGCGCACCGAAATCCATCGCCGTCTGCACGGACTTCTTCATCGCCCTGCGGAAGCTAATGCGGCGCTCAAGCTGCAGCGCAATATTCTCCGCCACCAACTGCGCGTCGGTCTCCGGCGTCTTCACTTCCAAAATATCAACGTAAATATCCTTGCCGGTGAGAGCGGCCAGCTCTTCCTTGAGCTTGTCGATCTCCGCGCCCTTGCGCCCGATCACAATCCCGGGACGCGCGGTCGAAATCGTGATGCGCGCGCGGTTGGCGTACCGTTCGATGGCGATCTTCGGAACCGCGGCGGATGCCAGTCTCTTCTTCACGATATCGCGAATCTTGATGTCTTCGAGCAACAGTGGCGCGTAATCCTTTTTATCGGCGTACCACTTCGAGAGCCAGTCCTTCGTGACGGCCACGCGAAAACCAATTGGATTCGTTTTTTGTCCCATAGATTATTGTCCGTCCGTCAAGATGATCTGGATGTGCGATGTCCGCTTGATGATCGGACCCGCACTGCCACGCGCCTTCGGCTGCCAACGCTTGAGCCGCGGCCCTTCGTTCGCCACCGCTTCCTTTACCCGCAGCAATGCCGGGTCGAGCTTATGACTGTTCGGGTCGGTCGCGTTCGCAATCGCCGATTTCAACGTTTTTTCAATCATCCGCGCCGACTTGCGCGGAATGACCCGCAGCACTTCCAGTGCGCTCGACGCGCTCAAGCCCTGGATCAAACGCGTCACTTCCCCGACTTTCGACGGGCTCATGCGCGCATATCTTGTTATCGCTCTTACTTCCATAAAATCACATTCACTAACTCTTCGTCACCCGCACGACGTCTCCCGCCTTGAGAGTGACCTTTTTTTCCATCCGCCCGATCAGTGCGCCGCAAATCCGCCGGCGCACTTCCACAATTTCCAATTCAGCAACGACGCGATCGTCGCGCAACACCGCCATCGGCATCCCGACGCGCGCCCCCTGCAGCAACCCGACATTCAGCACCACGAGCCGTAAATTCGGGTTTGCGTCGAGGACCGCGGCCGATTCAAGCGTCCCCGCGGCTTGCTTCCCTGACCCGACTGCCTTCCCTGTCTGACCGAAGGACGGTTGCTCGCTGGTTCCCAGCAGCGCCCTCGTGCGTCCCAACTCATTGGACACGTCCCCGTGCTTCTGGATCGCATCCAATAACCGCTGCAGCTGCTCGATCAGGCGTTGTCGCTCTGCTTCCGCGAGATACAACGCACGCACGCTTTCAACAAGTTGGCGCTGTGCCTGCGTCGCCGTCTCATCAGCGAAGTTCACGCCGAGCGTCTGCGCCCGAAGCTGCGCGTCGCTCCATTTTTTTTGGAACAACTCGCTCTCCGTCCTGGCAATCGCCAGGTTCTCGGTGAGCAGGCGTATAATCGTCTCGCGCTGCTCCAACTCCGTCTTCAGTCGTTGATTGTCGCCGGTGAGTTTCTCAACCAACACCCGCAACTCATCCACCGCTGCCGCCGGTGGCTGCGCTTCTTCAGCCGCCATCAGCCCTGTCACTACTATAAAGAACAAGCCAACCGTACAAATTCTCGTTCGCCTGCCAGGCGCGGGCACAACGGGCTCCGGTCGCGTTACTTCGCGACCGCCTTCTC
>Ga0206960_1048_pt1 | contig 32219 bp, 22 predicted proteins | sample Alteio_BWOrgHeat_29_FD_153255 | JGI IMG/M metagenome (GOLD analysis project Ga0206960, IMG submission 153255) | Enriched cells from forest soil in Barre Woods Harvard Forest LTER site, Petersham, Massachusetts, United States -... | ecosystem: Environmental > Terrestrial > Soil > Temperate forest >... | reverse complement strand
ATTCCCTCAGTTACTTATTCAGGAAGTAATCAAGAGGACTATGTGGATTACCAGGACGGAACCCGGTTTACCAATTCAAACAACATCAATTATTCGTTGAATGTGACCCCGGGATCTTGGTTCTCTGTATTTCAGAAAATGAATTTGACTCTGTTCGGGGGCCGCACGGATAGCGCGACGGCTTCTATTCCTAATTCCGCTAATGTTCGCCCCCTGAGTTTTGAGGAACAGTGGTTAATTGACCCGCCGTACGACATTGCTTTGTTGGCCACCCGATCTACAACCGATCAATTAAACGCCAGTTTTAAATTGTTTGATGTGTGGGACTTTAGGCCGACGGGTTCTTGGACTGATCAATTTTCATTGTTGTATCAAGGTTCGTCGCCGACAGAACAGAAGAGTACGACGCTGGGGTTAACAACCATTTACAACAAGCGGATATTAACCATTCCCTGGGTTAATTTTAGTTTTAACTCGGCTCAGGTGCAGTACACACACACGGACAGCACGCAATATGACAGCGCCACTCCGCCGAATGTGTCCAATCAAAGCTATAGCGACATTTACGCCATCACGTTCCCGTATGAAATTAATAAATTCGCTCAGGGCAATATGCGCTTCCAGGCGACTATCGGATATCAAAATGGTTTGGCGACCACGAACATTCCGACATACACGCAAGATTATCTAGGGTCGGTGGAGTATGACCAGAAGTTCGCGCCGAACTTAGTTTTGCACGTACCGTTTACTCATTGGAAAATTCAATTACATGACGCTATCGAGTTCAAAGCTAATTTCTTAACGGAGTATATTGAGAATGACTCGGACTACACTTATAACCAAGGTCAGACCCAAAAATACCGTGGTACAATCGAGTTCGATTACAACGCTTTGAAGAATTTACGTATCGGCCTTTCGGGAATTAATGAGTATTTTACCAATGTGCTTAACCCGACACTGAGCTATGTTTTGTGGCAGATCAATCTTTCCGGCGAGGCCAAATTCTAATGCGATACCTCGACCTGGTTTTTAAAAGGGAAGCTCTTTTGAAGTATTGGAATGCTTATTTTTCCGGTTTGGCGGCGGTTATTTTGACTGTCGCGTTTGCGGGTCAAGTTTCGGCTCAAGTGCCGGCCGCGCCTGCGGGATTCACTCAAATCGCTCCCTATAGCGGACAAGTGAACCTGGTTTGGACTCCTGTGGCGGTGGCCACGTCTTATCAAATTACCCGGGCTGACGCGACCATTACACCCACGCCTTCGGTGGTGGCCTATGTTTCTTCCAGCGCCCTTACGGTGACATCGGGAACACCAGTATTTACGGACGTCCAAGTGACTGATGGCCGCAGCTATTTATATTCAGTGGCCGGGATTAATGGATTCGGAACCGGGCCCACAGTGGTCATTACAGCCATACCTTACACACTGCCAAGCATCGTGAATCCGACGGATTCACAAACGCATAACAATAGCGTGGATTTATCCTGGGGTATTCCGCTTTCCACTTTCCCCATTGACCATTACAACGTTTACCGCCAAAGCACTCCGGGGCCAAATAATTCCACTCCGATCCCGGCCTCTGTTTTCTTTGCGGCTAGCCCCACGCCGATCGCGACCGCGCTGACCAATTCCTATTCAGATCAAAATGCTTCTTCGGTAAATCCTAATTTTTACGCGGTGGTGGCAGTGGATGATCAAACGGTGCCGGGTGTGGGCGCCTATCCCACGGTGTCAACCAATGGTCTTTTGGCCTCCAACTCATTAGTGCCAGTTGGGCCCTCGTTGTCGGGTTTTGTGCCTGTGGCGGGTTATGGAACGGCTACGCCCGGCGCATTGACCCCTACGCCTGGTTATGGAGTGAGTTTGAGTTGGACGGGAGCTTTAAATTCGGAGAATGTTACCAACTACAAGGTTTATTCTAACACGAACCCCATCGCGACAGTACTCGTGGTGCCGACGCCTTTTCCGACTTACGGTTATTTTGATTCCAGCATTATTCCAGGAACGTCGGTAAATTATTCAGTGGTAGCAACCAATGCCAACGGTTCGGTGACTTCTAACGGCGTTTTTGAAGAAATCAATGGGCCTTCAGCACCAGCTTCGGTTCAAGTCACGCCGAATGCCACTTCAAATTCGGTAACGGTAAGCTGGAGTCCTAGCGGCACGGGTACTTATGGAGCAATTACCAAATACGAGGTGTTTCGCGGATTAAGCGGTGTGCCCGTACCTTACGCGACGGCCAATCCCATTGTGACGCCGATGCCCACATCTACTCCTACCGCTTTTGTGATCATTCAGGAGACGCCTTCCCGCACGCCGACGGTGATGGCGGTCGATACCATCGTCAACGCTAACGGTTATACCTATTGGGTTCAACCTATAGACTCCGTGGGAACAGACGGCAGTGTGGGAACCATGCCGACACCGCAATTAAATCTGGCTCCGACACCGGCCAGTAATGTTACGGCCAACGCGGTGGGGGGAACTAATAACAAAATTAATGTGACTTGGTCCGGAGCTTCACCTGGCTTTTATGGAAATATCACCAATTATGTTATTTATCATGCCTTGGGAAGTGGGTTGCCGACGCCAGTGGCAACCGTGAGCTCGTTAAAGGGAAGTCGAAATGACTATGTGGATGATTTTTCCGGAACGACGGCGGCTTATTACATCGGCGCGGTGGATGCGTTAGGTAACACATCAGATTTGAGTGTCTTATCCAACGTGGTAAATTTGAACTCAAGTTTGCTGCCGCCGCAATTACCACGCGTGACTCATACCACTCAATCGCCAACCTTTTTAACTTTCAACTGGCTGCTCAATCCGGCCGCGGACGCGGTGACGCAATACAATGTTTTTGGAACAGATTTTTATACGATTACAGCTACTACCAGCGCGACTCCAACGCCTATCGCGATTGTTTTGACCCTGACCCCTGTTGTTACGGCTACTATTCCGCCGAATTGGACGTCATCCAGTTATTACCTGATAGCGCTCAACGCCGCCGGCAGTAGTGCGCCCGCGACATTATCCGCGATCGTAGTTCCGACTTATGTGGTAAATGCGGCGTCTACCGCGCAAAGCGATATTAATGTCAGTTGGAATTCGACACCAAATCCGACTTATACGCCTTATGTGGATAGCTGGGTGATTTACCGTACTGGAATGACACCGACACCAGGGGTAAATCATTTTTACCAGCCAATAGCTACCGTGGTCTCATCTTCGTCTTCTTATCCGGATATCTTGATTACACCGGGGATGAGTTATTCCTATATGGTTACTGGACGCTCCAACAATCCTTTGGAAACGCCTGTGGCCGAAAGCCCCATATCAGTAACGGCGATTACTTACCCTAATGTTCTTGCTTGGCCTAATGCGCCAACAGGGGTGTCGGCTAATACGGGTTCAAGCGCTACAACACTTTACTGGGCTCCTAACCCGACGCCGGATACGGTTCAGAGTTATACATTTATACATAATGGCGTTCCTGTACCTGCCTATACAGTGCTTCCAAATCCAACGATGACCGCCGTTTTTCCAGAAACGGGTGGAACCACATCCTCGTATCAGGTTGTTGCGAATAACGCTGGCGGAGCCAGCAGCGCTTCGAATACGGTGAATGTTTTGGCGGTTCCCACGATTACTCAAGTGGTTTCACTGTCACAGCCAGCCGCGCTTCAAACGCCAGGCGTGACTTTAACTCCTATGGTTTGGATTTATGGACTTGGTTATTCAACGCCGGTTATTGACTACACCATTTATCGATCGACGAGTCCCAGCTTTTCAAATTCAACCGTGGTGACGACGCTTAGTTCGCCAGCTACGGTCTTTTCTGACCCGAATTACACCGCTGGTTTCATCAACTATTACAAAGTGGTGGCGGACAACGGCGCGGGGGTAACCGCGAACTTTACTTTATCGGGTTTGGTGGGAGTGAATTTATGGCCCAATCCGCCTAATAATTTCTTGGTGAGCGCCGCGTCCAACGCGGTGACATTATCCTGGTCCGCGCCAGCTACGGGCAGCAGCCCAGTGACTGCTTACGGTATTTACAAGGCGACGGCTTCTGGGGCGGAGAATCCAACGCCGGTGGTGGTAACGGCGCTGGGCGGTCAGTCTGTAGATACGCAAGTCACGCCTGGAGTGGTCTATTACTACTATATGAACTCAATTAGCGGCGGGTTGTACGGCTTGCCGACTTCTGAACAACAAGTTATACCTGGGCCAGCGCCGATTTTGAACGGAACGTCAGCATCCGGACAAAACTTACTAACCTGGTCGCCAATAACGGTAGCGGCGTCTTCGCCTATTACTCAATATGTGGTTTCGAGGCTGGCGGTACCCACTCCCGGTTCTACGGCAGTTTTAACGGCGCCTTTTACGACGAGCAATTTAACGACAACTAGTTACGCAGACACAGGCGTCGACTTTTCACATGCCTACATTTATAAAGTGGCGCCCATTGGATTTGCGACACCCGGCGTGACCATTTTCGGAACCTATTCCAATTCCGTCACTTTAACCAGCCCGCCTCAGGGGCCAGCCAATGTTTCAGCTGTATCGGGGGATCAATTAGCTCAGTTGAGGTGGAGTTATTCGGGAAGTTTGGTGACTTATACTTACTCTGTTCTAAGAAAACTGGGCACGGCACCGAGTACGTCTTATCAAACGGTCGCCACTGGAATTACGGGATTGGACTACACCGACACCGGATTGTTGGATAAAACCTTATACAACTATCAAATTGTGGCCTTTGCGCCGACACCTGGGTTAAGTGCAAGCAGCTCAATATTTAACGCTTTGCCAGCCAAGCCTCCCGTGGTGGAAAACCCCGCTTTAACTTTGGTTCAAACCCAAAATGGAAACACACTGACTTGGACCGCGGCTTTTAACAACCCCAAAGACTATGACCCTACGACAATGTATCCCTTGGGTGGCTATCACGTTTACCGTTCCACGGATGGCGGCGGAACTTACGGACTTTTAAATCCGCAGGGAACTACCTCGACGACTTATACCGATCAAGTTTCAGTCATCAATGGCGCAACTTATCAATATTTGGTGCGTGCCTATGACGCGCCGCCCAACGTGAACACCAGCGACCCGAACATGATTCACGAAACGGTTTACAACAGCGTGGTGGCTTCGCCCTTGAGTGCTAGCACGGCGCTGGACCGTAACAGTATTCGCCCTTTCCGTAATCAACCAGGGGACGCGGCCACGGTGAATATTCGTTTTGTGGTAACGAGCCCCGGAAATGTTCAGATTAAGGTCTACAGTTTGAGCGGGGTCTTCATTAAGAAATTGGTGGATCAATATTTTGGAATTGGTGTTTATGGTGTGGGCGGCAACTATCCCTTGTCGTGGGACGGACGTAATACTAACGGCGACCTGGTGGCTTCGGGTGTATATTTAATTACCACAGAGATGAACGGCTTGCAGCAGATCAGCAAGATCGCCGTCATTAAATAAAATGATGCGTCGAGTGGCCGGTCTTTCAAATTTAATTCTCGATATTTTCTTTCCGAAAATCTGCGGCCATTGCGGGGATTCTTTTCGTCAAGGACTCTCTAATATTCTGTGCCAACCTTGCTTTAACGGCATCGAACCTTATCAAACGCCATCTTGCGATCATTGCGGAGCTTCGCTGCCGCCAAGAACTTTTGAGGACGCCGTTCAGAGACGTTGTCTGGATTGCGGTGATGAGCCCTATCATTTAGACCAAGTTTGGTCTTTAGGGTCTTATGAGGGGCCTCTGAGGCTGGCCCACCATGCTTTTAAGTTTGGCGGCATGGAGCATTTAAAAACACCTTTAATTCAAAAGATGCTTAAGTACTTGCCTGAAGATTTTTGGCAGGGAGTTAACGCTTTTGTGCCCGTGCCCATGAGCCCCGAAAAAGAAAGGGAACGGGGCTATAACCCGGCGGTCTTATTGGCGACTGAATTATCAAAAACGATTTGGATTCCGGTTCAATCCATCATTCATAAAACCCATCCCACTGTTGCGCAGCGGTTGCTGACCCGCGAAAAACGCCTGCAAAATCAAAAGGGCGCATACGAGGTAGCTTTGAAAAGCGCTTTGTCGAAGGTGATTTTGGTCGACGATGTTTTTACGACGGGGGCCACATTAGAAGAATGCGCCAAAGTTCTTAAAAAGTCGGGCGTCGAGTGGGTGGGCGCGGTGGTTTGGGGCCGAACACCCCGTTATGGAAGCGATAGAAGTTCTGATTAGAACCCCATTCTGGCCCTTGACCCTTTAAAACCCCTATGTTAGTTTAACCGCTCTTTAGATCGAACCCTTGGAGGGATTTATGGCGATTAAGGTCGGAATTAACGGATTTGGACGTATCGGACGCAACGTATATCGCGCCGCGATGAACAACAAAAACATCGAAATTGTGGCGGTCAATGACCTCACAGACGCTAAAACTTTGGCTCATTTGCTCAAATATGACTCCGTGTTGGGCAACCTGCACGCTGACGTCAAGGCTGGCGAAAACGCCGTCATTGTGAATGGCAAAGAAATTAAGGTTTTCGCTCAACGCGACCCGGCGATGATTCCCTGGGGCAGCGTGGGTGTGGAATACGTGGTCGAATCGACCGGCCATTTCACTGACAAAGCCAAGGCTGTAGCTCATTTGAAAGACAGCGTTAAGAAAGTCATTATTTCAGCCCCTGCGACCGGTGAAGATTTGACGATTGTCTTGGGTGTTAATGAAGATAAGTACGACCCGAAGAGCCACCATGTGGTTTCGAACGCTTCTTGCACCACGAACTGCTTGGCTCCTTTTGCCAAGGTTTTGCATGACAAGTTCGGCATTGTGAAGGGCTTGATGACGACCATTCACAGCTTCACGAACGACCAGGTTACGCTCGACTTCCCGCATAAAGACTTGCGCCGCGCTCGCGCTGCCAGCTTGAACATGATTCCGACCTCTACCGGTGCCGCTAAGGCTATCGGCTTGGTGATGCCGGAATTGAAGGGCAAGTTGGATGGTTTGTCTATCCGTGTCCCGACGCCGGTGGTTTCGGTGGTCGATTTGGTCGCTGAATTAGCCAAGCCTGTCACTAAAGAAGAAATCAACGACGCTCTGCGCGAAGCCGCCAAGAGCCCGAAGTTGAACAAGTACCTGGAAGTCACGGATGAACCTTTGGTTTCGGCCGACTTCAAGGGCAACCCGCATTCGTCCATTGTCGACGCTTTGTCGACTTATGTGACCGGCGGAAACATGGTGAAGGTTCTTTCTTGGTACGACAACGAATGGGGTTATTCGAACCGCGTTGTGGACCTGATCGAGTACATGGTTTCTAAAGGCTAAGGTTCTCTTATAGAGGACTGTATAGGTTGTGAAAGCGGTTGTTTCTTCTACGGAATGAACAACCGCTTCTTTTTTATAGAGTGATTTTGCCGGTGATCTGAAAGGAAAGAATATGGCGTCCTACAACAAACTGACGGTGGAAGACATTAACCCCAAGGGTAAAAGAGTTTTTGTGCGTGTGGATTTCAATGTTCCCTTAGATGAAAACCAGAAAATTACCGACGATACCCGTATTCGGGAATCCTTAAAAACCATTCAATATTTATCCGATAAGGGCGCTAAGGTTGTCTTGTGCTCTCATTTGGGCCGCCCGAAGGGCGTGGATGAAAAATTGCGTTTAAAGCCGGTAGCTGAGCGTTTGGCTGAGTTGATCAAAAAACCAGTTTTGGCTTTGAAAGATTCCGTTGGACCTGAAGTGGAAAAGTCAGTAGCTGCGATGAAAGACGGGGATGTGGCTTTGTTAGAGAATGTTCGCTTTTATCCAGAAGAAGAAAAAAACAATCCTGATTTTGCCAAAAAATTGGCCGCTTTGGCTGATATCTATGTAAATGACGCCTTTGGTACGGCTCACCGTGCTCACGCTTCTACTGAGGGGATCACCAAATTTGTTTCCCAATCAGCCGCAGGCTTCTTGCTGACCAAGGAAATCAAGTATTTAGGGACCGCTTTGGCGAACCCAATTCGTCCTTATGTGGCGATCGTGGGCGGTTCGAAGATTTCAACTAAGATTGATGTGATTCAAAGCCTGATGAAGGTCGTGGACGTTCTGATCATCGGCGGCGGCATGTCTTATACTTTTTTAAAGGCTCGTAAGTTTGAAATTGGAAAATCTTTAGTTGAAAACGACAAGATGCCATTGGCTAAACAGCTTTTGTCGCAATCTATTGATACGGATGTTCCTTTGTTGCTGCCGATCGACCATGTGATTGCTGATGATTTTAACGTGAAGGCTAATACCAAAACTGTTCCACGTGGCGGCATTCTGCCGGGTTGGGAAGGCATGGATATTGGTCCCGCCACGGTTGAAAAATACTCTCATTTTATTAAATCGGCTAAGACCATCTTTTGGAATGGTCCCGTCGGCGTTTTTGAAATGGAACCCTTTTCGAAGGGCACTATGGCCATTGCCAAGTTGTTGGCGGATGCTTCTGAGAATAACGGTGCTACCACCATTGTTGGTGGCGGAGATTCTGTGGCGGCCGTAAATCAAGCGGGACTGGCTTCTAAAATGTCCCATATCTCAACCGGCGGCGGCGCTTCCTTGGAATTCATGGAAGGTAAAGAACTGCCGGGTATTGTGGCGTTGACTGACAAAAAGTAATTAACCTACGGAGAGAAAAATGAGAAAGCCTATTATCGCTGGTAACTGGAAGATGTATAAGTCGGTCAAAGAGTCCGTCAATTTTGCCAAGCAATTGAACGAAAAACTGAAGGGGATTCAAGACCGCGAAATCGTGATTGCTCCTACCTTTTTATCGACTGCTTCGGTGATTGATTCACTTCGATTCTCGAATATCCAAGTTGCGAGCCAGGACGCCCATTGGGAAAACGAAGGGGCCTATACCAGCAGCATCAGCCCGGTTTTCTTGAAGGAATTGGGCGTGAGCTACGCCATTTTGGGCCATTCAGAAAAGCGCCAATACGATAACGAAACGGACCAACGCATTAACCGCAAATTGAAGAATGTTTTGCGTAATGGTCTCAAAGCGATTGTCTGCGTAGGCGAAACCTTACAAGAACGTGAATCCGGCAAAACTGAAAAGGTGATTGAAGGCCAGTTGAAAGGCTGTTTGGAAGGAATCGGATTGGGCGATTTGACGAGCATCGTGATTGCCTATGAACCGGTTTGGGCGATTGGAACGGGTAAAAACGCGACGCCGGAACAAGCAAATGAAGTTCATGCTTTTATCCGTGGATTGATTGGCAAAAAGTATAACGCCGAAGCAGCGGGGAATATCCGCATCCAATACGGCGGCAGTGTGAAGCCTGAAAATATCAAACAATTGATGGCGCAGCCGGATATTGATGGCGCTTTAGTGGGCGGAGCCAGCCTGAAAGTTGATTCTTTCGAGGCTTTGGTTAAGTTTTAGTCCTAAATAAAGGCTTTTCTTTTGAAGAGGCTGTTGTAAGATGAGGGCCGTTTTGAAGCGATTTATTAATTAAGGATTGATCATGAGCATCGTTTTTACAGTTTTGTTTGTGTTTGCGGCGTTGTTGTTAATCGGCGTGGTTTTGGTTCAACAACCAAAGACCAGCGGCGGCTTATTTGCCGGTACAGGTCAAAGCCTTTTGGGCACCAGCGGTAAGACTTTTTGGACCAAGGCGACCATTGCTTTAGCGGCCTTCTTTATGCTGCTTTGTATCGTGCTTTCTATTCTTCCTAAGTATGAACAGCCCTCTTCTGTGACGGATATCATCACCAAGCAACAGCAAGCGGCTCAAATGCCGACCGCTGTGGTTCCTTCTGTGGCTAGCCCAGTGTCGGCTAATCCGGCTCCTCAGGGTGTTCCGGCCGCGGCGGCGCAGCCAGTTGTTCCCTCGGCTAAAACTTCTAAATAGTTAGTTCCACATAAAAGGGATGCGGTTGATTCCGCATCCCTTTTTTTACGTCTTCTTCATCTTTGCATCCGTATAATAGCGCCATGAATCAGCCCATTTCTTTAACGCGCCGTCTTCTTTATTGTGCTTTGAGTGCCGGCCTGGTTTGCTTTTCTTTCCCCAATTTTCTCGATAAAAGTCTTACTCCCTCTACCGCTTTTTTCGCATGGTTCGCGTTGGTTCCTTTCTTTTTAGCTTTGCGCGGAGCTAAACCCAAACTGGCGGCTCTTTTTGGTTTCGTTTTTGGTTTTGTTCAATTTGGCGCGATTCTTTACTGGATAGCGATTCTCCAAGCGGCCGAATATCTCAGCGGTTTAGGTTGGGCCGTTTTGGTTTTTTATCTCAGTCTTTATTTTGCTCTTTTTGGATTCTTTTACTCTTTTTTAACTGATCGGCTTAAAGTTTCAGGTGTTTGGATAGCGCCCTTCGTTTGGGTGGGATTAGAGTATTTGAGGGGCAGCAGGCCCTGGGGTGGCTTTAATTGGGGGGAAATTGGCTATAGCCAAGCGCCTTACCCGGCTTTATTGACCTTTACTACACTCGGGGGAGTTTACGGACTCACTTTTTTAATCGTTTGGGTTAACACGCTTTTGGCTAAGGCGATCGAACCAAAACCAGTCGTACAGAACTCGTTTGAACTGGAAGTCTCGGGTTGGCCCCGTTGGGCTTATTTTATTTTACCTACAGCTGTTTTGATGATGGCGCTCACGTGGGGCGCATACGTAAATCACAAGACGGTTTTGAAAAAAGCCGGCACCGTAGTCTTGCTGCAACCCAGTATTGATCAGAACATCAAATGGAGCAAAGCGAACGAAACGGCGACTTATGACAAATTAGAGAAATTGGTGGGACAAGCGCAAATAACTCATCCCGATCTAATTGTTTGGCCCGAAACCGCCGCGCCCGATTATTTGTTATTGATGCCTCGTCTTATGGAAAGAGTGCACGATATTGTGGCTGGATCCAAAACCTATAACTTGGTGGGATGTTTGGACGCGGTTCGAAAGACGCCGGAAGAAGTGAGTTATTTTAACGCGTGTGCCCATTTTTCACCGGAGGGTAAACCTCTCGGTGTTTATCACAAAAGACATTTAGTGCCGTTTGGTGAGTTTGTTCCTTTTCAAAAATATCTGACTTTTTTGGGCCCGGTGGTGGGTAATTTGGGCGATTTCGATTCAGGCGACCGGTATGAAAGGTTTCAAACGGGCCGTTTTAGCTACACGCCGATGATTTGTTACGAAGTCGTTTTTCCGGATGACGCTAGAAAGGCTTTGGCAACCCAGGCGGATGCCTTAGTGAACATTAGTAATGACGCCTGGTTTGGTTGGACAGCTTCGCCTTATCAACACGCTATGATGGCGGTGGTGCGGGCGGCGGAAGAAAGAAAGCCTTTATTGAGGTCGGCGAACACAGGTATTTCTTTAATCGCGGATCCGTTGGGAGATGTCTTAAGTTCCACGCATATTTATGATGAACAAGTTTTAACAGGCGATGTTTTAGTCGCGCCGAATGGGCCTACTTTATATGCCCGCTGGGGAAATTGGTTACCGAGACTTTGCCTTATTGTGTTCCTTGTTTTTGTTTTGAGAGCCCTGACGGTTAAACAGAAAAGACCGACGGTTACTTTGGAATTGAAGCCCGAACTTGTTTTGGGTGATAAAGAGGATGATAAACATGACCTCTAAAAAAGAACCGAAACTTTTAAAAATCGCATTGGTTAAAGACTTAAAAGAAGGCAAGTCCATAAAGTTTGAGATTCCTAGGAAAGATCGTAAGTCTGAGGCATTCGTCATTAAAAAGAACGGGAAATTTTATTCCTATTTAAACCTCTGCCGTCATTGGACGGTGGGTCTTGATTTTGACGACAATGATTTCTTTTCTGAAGACAAGGAATGGTTGGTTTGTAAAAATCACGGGGCTATTTATGAACCGGCTACGGGTATTTGTAATGGTGGCCCCTGCGGCGGCGCAGCTTTATATCGGGTGCCACTGGTCGAAAAAGAAGAAACACTTTACGCAGATGTGGCCAAAGTCGATTGGGGAGAGATGTAGGCTAGTTGGCCTGCCTCAGATCGGATGTAAACCGCGGGCTGTTAAACCAGTGGTTTCATTCAAACCGAACATCAGGTTCATATTTTGAACACCCACATGAGCGCCGCCCTTGCCAATGCTGTCCAAAACGCTGAAAATCACGATTCGACCACGAGCTTCATCAACATCAAGCCCAATGTAAGAAAAGTTAGTGCCTGAAACGCTGTTAACCCAGGGATAAGGCTTGTACTGCCAAGAAGCCTTTTCGTCTTTCGGCAAGTCATAAATCTTCACAAAATATTCATTTTTGTAAAATTCTTTATAAAGATCGAGCAACTTAGCCCGCGAAAGCTTTTTGGTGGGGAAAGCATGAATGATATCCAGAATGCCTCGGACAATAGGTACGTAAACAGGCGTGAAATGGATGCTGACTTTCTTTTTGGTCAGGTTACCCAGTTCTTGTTCGGCCTCGAAAGTGTGGCGGTGGCCTACGACGTTGTAAGGTATCAAATTATTGCCGATTTCAGCATGGTGAGCGGGGCGGGCCAATTCAGCGCCGGCGCCAGCGGTGCCAGAAAGACCATCCACCACCAATTTGCTGGTATCGATGAGATTGGCTTTAACCAGCGGAGCCAAGCCCAAAATAGCGGCTGAGGCAAAGCATCCAGGGTTAGCGATAACCCGGGCGTTTTTAATCTCTTCCCGATGCAACTCAGGAATTCCATAAACGGCTTCTTTAACCAGGTTCCAGCTTTTGTGTTTTTTGTTATAAACCTTTTCCCATATGGAACGATTGCTTAAGCGGAAGTCCGCGCCTAAATCGATGACTTTGGCGCCTTCCTTCAAAAACTTGGGAGCCAATTCTTGGGGGGTGCCGGTGGGCAAGGCCATAAAAACCACATCAACCGGGGTAGTTTGATCTGGACGTATAAAGTGAATGTTTTCGCCATAAAGATTGGGGTGATAATCAGCCACTTGGGCATCGCTGCGGCTGGTGGCCCATGCGATCTCAACATCGGGGTGGTTCATCAAAACGCGAAGGGCTTCACCGCCCATATAACCGGTAGCTCCGTAGATGCCGACTTTAATCATGGGTCCCTCGCTTTTGGAAAGGTTATTAATACGTTGGAATGTAGAGGAAAAATGGTGACCCCAACGAGATTCGAACTCGTGTTGCCTGGATGAAAACCAGGTGTCCTAGGCCTCTAGACGATGGGGTCAGGTCAAAAGCCCTGCAAAAGAGAGGAAATTCTAGGGTAGAGAGCATGGGAAGTCAAGAAATGAACCTAAAAGTAGGGCGAATTTAATCTCCTTGCTTTGAGGTAGTTATCGATCGCCTATATCAATATTTTGTCCTCTTAATCACTCTGCAGATGACGAGGGGACAATGGGCCGTTATCATATTCATCTATTCAAACCGCTCAGAGGTGGCATATGAAAAAGAAGTTGGGTTTTATCATTCTTTGCGGAGTTTTGCTGACCGCTTTAAACGCCAAGGCATTTGGCGATACCACAGGAGATACGGACATGGCTAAAAAGAAAAAAACAACCACAGTAAAGGCGTCGAAAAATCCCAGAGTGAAAATTGAAACGACCCAAGGTGATATTACGGTTGAGCTTTTTTCTGACGTAAAAGTTACCACCAAAAACTTTGTGGATTTAGTGAAGTCCGGTTTTTATAACGGATTAGTTTTTCACCGCTATGTTCCTAATTTTGTGATTCAAGGCGGGGATCCAACTGGCACAGGCATGAGCGGCTCAGATAAAACCATTCCGTTGGAAATCACCGAACATAAACACGACAAGGGCGCGTTGGGAATGGCCCGTTCGCAGGATCCTAACTCCGCTTCCAGCCAGTTTTATATCTGTCTCGATGATGTCCATAATTTGGATGGCAGCTATTGCGTCTTCGGCAAGGTTATCAGCGGCATGGACGCCGTTATGAAATTGCGTCAAGGCGACAAAATGACGAAAGTGACTCTCTTAGCGGACGCGGCGAAGAAAACCACGAGCAAAAAATAGTTAATTGAGTTTGAATTAAGAAAAAGGCGGAATGATCCTATGGCCATCACAATTAAAGATGTGGCGCTTAAAGCGGGTGTTTCGGTAGCTACCGTTTCAAGAGTCGTTAACCAAAAAGACATTCATAAAGTAGGTCAAAAAACTCAACAAAGAATCGAGACCATTCTTAAAGAACTCGGATACTACCCCAACACAATGGCCCGCGGATTAAAAACCCGTAAAACATACAACATCGGTGTGGTCTTTTTTTGGAATGATAAACCTTCGTTGAATGACGCTTATTTAGCCAGCGTGTTAGATGGCATCTTGGGTTTTGTGGGTGAAAAACAATACAGCATTTTAATGAATACCTTTAGCCGGAATAATCAGAACAATGGCGTTTATACGAATTTTGTGAATTCAGGCTTAGTGGATGGAATCCTGGCGATCGCGCCTCCGGTGGAATCGCACTTGGTTCAAGATTTGAAACAGGGAACGCTTCCTTATGTCTTGATCAACTATCAGTTGAACGATAAGGGCGCCTGTTTTGTGGATTGCTTTAACACCCAGGGTATTATTGACTTAGTGGATCATCTTGCTTCTTTAGGGCACAAAAAAATCGCGTTTGTTTCCGGCGACCATGAAGGTTCAAAAAACTTTATGGACCGCTACAACGCTTATAAGTACATCATGAAAAAACGCGGTCTGGCCTACCGTGATGATTTTGTCTATTTTGGCAATGCTACCGAAGAGGCAGGGATGAAGGGCGCGGAAGCCTTCTTGAAGTTAAAAAACCAACCCACGGCTATTATCGGTGCGAATGACAGAATGGCTATTGGAGCTATTAAGGAACTGCGTCGAAAAGGGTTAAAAGTTCCCGATGATATGGCCGTTTGCGGGTTTGATGATTTTCCTTCGGAATTTGGTTTAACCACAGTGCATCAACCCACCTACCAAATGGGCTACGAAGCGGCCCGTATGTTGTGGAATCAAATCGAGAAGAAGCCGCTTGAGTATTGTCACCGCTTTTTCCCTACCAAACTGGTGGTTCGTGAAACCTGCGGGTTTTATTTGAAGAAAACCAAAGAAAAAGACAAGAAACGCTAATTCAAAGGGACGCATTCTTTTGATTTGAACTGGTCCCTTCCTTGAATTGTTCTCTTATCTATCCCACAATGAACCCATGAAATTCGAAATTGTTTCCGATTACAAACCCACGGGTGATCAACCCCAGGCGATCGATAAGCTTTCCAGAGGTATGGAGCGGGGAACCCCTCACCAAACACTTTTAGGCGTAACTGGTTCCGGCAAGACCTTTACGATGGCTCATGTCATTCAAAAGCTTCAAAGACCTGCTTTAATCATTTCCCATAACAAAACACTGGCGGCCCAGCTTTATAGCGAATTTAAGGAATTTTTTCCCAACAACGCGGTGGCCTATTTCGTCAGTTATTACGACTTTTATCAGCCAGAAGCTTACCTTCCTCACACCGATACGTTTATTGAAAAAGACGCATCCATCAATATGGAGCTGGACCGGCTTCGATTAGAAGCGACAGCGCTTTTACAAGAGCGGCGCGATGTCATTATTGTGGCATCTGTTTCCTGCATTTATGGTTTGGGTTCGCCGGAGAATTACAAAAAAATGCATCTGGTGGTTCGAGAAGGGCAGGAGGTCGAACGTAACAGCTTTCTGAAGGATTTGGTCGCTATTCAATATTCCCGCAATGATATCGACTTTACGCGAGGCAAATTCAGGGTAAAGGGCGACGTCATTGAGATTTATCCTGCCTACGAGGAAAACCCATACCGCATCGAATTCTTTGGTGATGAGGTTGAAAAGATATCCGAAATTGATCCAGTTACAGGTCGGGCGCTAAATCGTCGTTCTGTTTTAGCTATTTACCCAGCCAAACATTACGTCACGCCTGAAAATATTCTTAAAGGCGCCATGTCCAATATTCAGGATGAGCTTAGAGGCAGGCTTCAAGAATTTAAAAAAGGTGAGAAGTTAGTAGAGGCGCAACGGTTAGAACAGCGGACTATGTATGATTTGGAAATGATTCAGGAAATGGGTTATTGCCAAGGCATTGAAAATTACAGCCGGCATTTTGACGGACGCAAGCCGGGCGAACCGCCTTATACGCTGATGGATTACTTCCCCAAAGATTTTATGACCTTCATCGATGAGTCGCATGTCACCTTGCCACAGCTCAAAGCTATGTTCAACGGCGATTTGGCCCGAAAGAAGAACCTGGTGGAGTACGGATTCCGCCTGCCTTGCGCTTATGACAACCGTCCTCTCAAGTTTGAGGAGTTTAAGAAAAAAGTAGGGCAGGTTATTTATGTCTCAGCCACCCCTTCAAAAGAAGAATTGAAAGATTCTGAGGGCGAGATTGTTGAACAAATTATCCGACCCACCGGTTTGATGGACCCGGAAATTGACGTAAGACCGGCCAAAACCCAGGTAGATGACCTTTTAGGTGAAGTGAAAAAGGTTGTCGAAAAAGGGCAGCGTGTTTTAGTGACGACACTGACCAAAAAAATGGCGGAAGATTTGACCGGATATCTCAAACAACTCAACGTTAAAGTCGCCTATCTGCATTCCGATGTTGAAACCTTAGACCGCATTAAGATCATTCGTGATTTGCGTTTGGGCGTTTACGACGTATTGGTGGGGGTCAACCTTTTGAGAGAAGGTTTGGATTTGCCCGAAGTGAGCCTGGTGGCGGTGCTGGACGCTGATAAAGAAGGCTTCCTGCGTTCAGCCACGTCTTTAATGCAAACCGCCGGCCGTGCCGCTCGTAACGTTGAGGGCAGAGTTATTTTCTACGCCGATAAAATGACGGATTCGATGCGAAAAACTATCGATGAAGTAAAACGCCGCCGAACAGTGCAGAGCGATTACAACAAGAAGCACGGCATTACTCCCGCGACGGTTAAAAAGAAGATCCGCGAGCTTCTGACCACGGTTTATGAAGCGGATTACTATACGGTTCCTATGGCGGCGGAGGATGGCGGCGATGAGTACCTGCCTCCTGAAGCCGTACCCCGCAAAATTGAGACTATGGAAAAAGAGATGCTGGCTTACGCCAAAAATTTTGAGTTTGAGAAAGCCGCCGAATTGCGGGACAAAATCCGTCAATTGCGGGACCGTATTAAAAATCCCTATTGAGGACTTTTTGTGTCTGATCCATCGGGCGAAACCTTATTCGATAAGCTGAAAAAGCAGGCGGCTGGTTTTCCTGATTCGCCGGGTGTTTATTTGTTCAAAAACGCCCACGAAAGTGTTCTTTACGTTGGCAAAGCCATCTCGCTTAAAAAAAGAACCGCTTCTTATTTCAATACGAAAAATCAAGAAAGCCCCAAAATCCGCGCCTTGGTATCCCAGGCGGATCATTTGGAGTTTGTGCTCACTGAAGACGCCAATCAGGCCCTGCTGTTGGAAAGCAACCTCATTAAGAAATATCGGCCACGGTATAACGTTGTTTTGCGGGATGATAAAAGTTATCCCTACCTCAAGTTGACCGTTAAAGAGGATTTCCCCCGGGTACTCATTTCTCGTCGGCCAATTCAGGACGGCTCTAAATACTATGGGCCCTATCCCAATTTAAAATTACGGGAAATCATTAAATTGATTTACCGCTATTTCAACATTCGTGACTGCAACATAGAGATCGATGGCCAGGCACCGAGGGCTTGCCTGAGCTATCAAATCAAACAATGCCCCGCGCCTTGCATTGGCGCTGTTGATAAAAAGGGTTATGCGCCCCTGGTTAAACGGGTTCAATGGTTTTTGGAAGGCAAACACGACAATTTGTTAGAACATGTTCGTTCAGAAATGCTTAAGGCTTCAGAACGATTAGAGTTTGAAGAGGCTGCCAAGTACAGAGACCTCGTTGCCTCCATAGAACAGATGCAGGGGACATACGCGATGATCGTTCCCGAAAAGACAGACATTGACGTGGCGGCTTTCGCCTTTGGGTTAGGTAAGGTATTGGTTTCAGTGGTGCAGGTCAGACAGGGTAAGGTGATTGACCATATTCGATTGATATTAGAAAACGAACTTGATCTGCCTCTGGAAGAAGTTATTCCGACGTTTCTCCAGCAATATTATGTGCCGGGTGTATTTGTCCCGGATGAAGTTTTGGTGGCAAAGGATTGGCTTCATGAAGACGAGAAAATTATCCAAGAGGTTCTTTCGAAAAACAAAGGTTCGAATGTTTTTGTGCGCCGGGCCGACGAGGGCTGGCGTCTCGATTTAATGAACGTCGCTGAAAAGAATGTAATGTCGGCTTTGAAAGAAGACGTTCAACAAACCAATCTCTTAACAGAGCTCAAAGACTTACTTTCGCTGAAATCGCTGCCCAGAAATATCGCCTGTTTTGACATCTCAACACTGCAGGGCACCTTTACGGTTGGTTCGGCTGTTTTCTTCAGGGATGGCGCGCCCGAGAAGAATCGTTATAGAAAGTTTAAAATTAAAGAAGTGGTAGGGCAGGATGATTTCAGGTCCCATCAAGAGATGATGCGCCGCTACATTAAGCTGTTAGAGAGGGAAGGCAATCCGGTTCCTGATTTACTGTTGATTGACGGTGGAAAAGGGCAATTGAGTGCCGTTAAAGCGGTTTTAGATGATGAATTGGAAGGGCCTTATGGTCTTGCCTCTTTGGCCAAACGCGAAGAAGAGGTTTTTGTGCCGGGTAAAAGTGAACCCGTTGATTTTAGAGGTCATTTAAAGGTTCGTCATCTACTGCAACGGTTACGGGACGAGGCGCATCGGTTTGCGGTAGGTTATCACCGGATTATCCGTGATCGTCAGGCAGTTACCTCGCTTTTGACCGAGGTGAAGGGTATTGGACCTTCTCGGTTGAGAGCTTTAATGAACCGCTTTGATTCGGTAAAAGCGATTCAAGAGGCTCCACTTGAGGAGTTAGTTTCTATTCCTGGCTTCTCAAAGGAATTGGCTTATAGCCTTTATCAAACATTCCACCCAGATCAGGCTGAAAAGCCGGTAAATCCCTAGGTTTCTCCGGATCGTTTTGTCAGAAATTTTACAAACTAACCTTTGGGTGTTATTATTTCCGCATCTCGTCAATAAAGTAACAGTCCTGTCATTTATTGACTCCAATGGAAATGATGCCCATGGCTTCAACATCACCATTCTTTCGCGGCAGTATTTTGGCCGAGTTGGTCAGCCGCACGCTCTTCGTGGGGATCATTATTCTTTTTGTTTACGGTGGGTTTGCTTACTACGTTTCCAAGCGAACCTTTGACCACGAAATGGGCGACCGCCTGGTCGCTATCGCCAGGCTCTCAGCGGATCAAACTAAAGCTGAATGGCTTCCGTTCCTTTCTGGTAAGGGCGACCTTTACGCTAAGTTCAGCGACTTCTTAATCGCCAAGAAAAAAGAAAGCCAGGCTAAGAATATTTTCATTTTGGATCCAGATGGACGGGTTTTGGTAGATGCCAACGGGCAGTATGACTTTAAGGAAAATGATTGGCTTCGAGACCTGGACCCGGAGCCGTTTGATTTGGCCAAAAAAGGAACCCCTGCGGTTTCTATTCTCTTTCCTGAGAGTGACGGCGATATTTACAAAGTCGGTTATGCTCCTATTTTTAAAAATCAAAAGGTTGTCGCGGTTATCGGCGTCGAAGCCAGTGCTGGATTTCTACATGATCTCGATCACTTTGCCAAAGTGTTGTTTACTTTCGGTCTGACTTGTTTGGTGTTGATGGGAGGTTTGCTGTATGCCTTCGCCCGCCGTTTTATTAAACCAATTGAGGAGTTAGCCGGGGTTTCTCAAAAGATAGCCGAGGGTGATTTTAGTCAACGTGTCCACTCCACGGCCAATAACGAATTGGGCGCCATGACGCATGCCTTTAACGAAATGGCCAAAAGGCTTCAAAGTCACAATGAATATATTCTCGAAAGTATGTCGAATGGTCTTTTAGTGGTGGACTTAAAAGGCCATGTCATTACGTTCAATAAAGCCGCTTCAACTATTCTGGATTTATCCCAGGAAGAGGTTGTGGGTAGACACTACGAGGATATTTTTAAATCGAAACCAGCTTTTTTAGAGGCGATTCAAACCGTCAATAAGTCCCGCCAGCATTTGGAAAATAAAGAAATTAATCTATCTGAAGAAAATCCGCAGTTTCTTCGGTTGCGAAGCGCGCCTCTTTTAGGCGCCGACGAACAAGAACTGGGTACAGAAGTCCTGTTTACAGATGAAACTCAACTTCGAAAACTACAATCACAAATTAAAGTTTCTGAAAAAATGGCGACCATTGGGGAGTTGGCGGCCGGCATCGCGCACGAAATTAGGAATCCGTTAGGCGCGATGAAGGGGTTTGCAGAGATCCTTCAGAAAAAACTATCACAAAACCCAGAAGCCAAAGAAATGGTGGGCGACATCGCCTCGGAAATTGAAATTCTCAACAAAATCGTCACAAATTTTTTGGTTTTTGCCAAACCGACCTCAGTGGACGCGTTGGAGACTGATTTGGCGGAAGCCATTCAGGGTGTTTTGCCACTAATTGAAAATGAAGCCCAGCAAAAAAAGATTCGCTTGGTTTTTGACCAAAAGAAAGATGTTTATCTACGCTTGGACGTGGAGCAGTTCAGAAGAGCGATTTTAAATTTAGCGCTAAACGCTGTTCAGGCATCATCGCCGCAAAACGAAGTCCGCATCGAAATTAACAATCTTTCCCGGCCTGACTTAATGGTGTTTTTGGCGGAGACAGGATTTTCGCAAGTAAAACCTGTTGAAACCGAAGGGAATTGGGCTGTGATTCGAGTATTAGACCATGGACCGGGAATTCTGCCGGAAAATTTAAAGAAGTTATTCACCCCCTTCTTCACAACGAAAACTGAGGGGTTTGGTTTAGGGCTTTCCATCACACAAAAAATTGTAGAAGCGTTGGGTGGTTCTATTGCCGCAGGTAATCGGCCTGAAGGGGGCGCTGTGTTTTTAATCGTTTTGCCTGCCTTGGATAAAAAGAAAGGGGATAATTTATGAGCACCATTTTGCTAGTTGATGACAAATCGAGCATGAGGAAGGTGCTTCGCCAGACGTTGGAAGGCGAAGGCAACACCATTCTGGAAGCGGAAGACGGCGAGAAAGCCCTGGAGATGATCAAGGCCAAGCACGTTGACTTGATCATCAGCGATATCAAAATGCCGAAGTTAGACGGCATGTCATTGCTCAAAATGATCAAGGAACTGGATAACGAAATTGTGGTCATCATTATGACGGCTTACGCGACGATTGAAACCGCAGTGGAAGCCATGAAGCTGGGCGCTTATGACTACATTACTAAACCCTTCTCGACTGAACAGGTCAAAATCACTGTGGATAAGGCGATTGAGCGTCAGAAACTGGTTTACGAAAACAAGTATCTGCGTGAAAAGCTGAATGACCAGTACAACTACAAAAGAATTATCGGCAACAGCACCAAAATGCAGCCGGTCTATGAGTTGATCGAAAAGGTTTCCCCCACTGATACGGCTGTTTTAATTCGAGGAGAGTCGGGCACGGGTAAAGAATTGGTCGCTCACGCCGTTCATTTTAATAGCCGTCGTAAAGACAAGCCGTTTATTAAAGTTAATTGCGCCGTGTTAGCGGAAGGTGTTTTAGAAAGCGAACTCTTTGGCCATGAAAAAGGCTCCTTTACGGGCGCCGCGGGTAAAAGAATTGGCCGATTTGAGTTGGCTAACGGGGGATCCATTTTTCTGGATGAAATTGGCGACATTAACCTTTCCACACAAGTAAAACTGCTGAGAGTTCTACAGGAGAAGGAATTTGAAAGAGTGGGTGGAACAGAGGTTATCCGCGCGGATGTTCGGGTTATCGCCGCCACGAATAAGAACTTGGAAGAAGCGATTAAAAAAGGTCAGTTTCGAGAGGACTTGTTCTTCCGGCTAAACGTAGTTCCCATCATGGTACCGCCGCTTCGTGATCGTCGCGAGGATGTGGAAAGATTGGCTTTCCACTTTCTGACTCGTTATAGCGCTGAAGCGAATAAGAAAATCACAAAGATCGATAAAAAAGCCGTGGACTTAATGGCCAAGTATCACTGGCCGGGCAACGTACGCGAACTGGAAAATGCCATTCAGCGGGCCGTGGTTTTAGCGGATGGCGACAGTATTTATCCTTCGAATTTGCCGCTTGATATTCAAACCTTTCATAAAGACGACTCGGTTAACTATCTCAAGGAAGACGCTGGATTAACTGAAAAAGTTGAGAACTATGAAAAGGAACTGATTGTGAAGGCGATGGAAAAGGCCAATCACGTTCAAACTAAGGCGGCGAAATTACTGAATGTAAATCGCACAGCTCTCATCTATAAGTTGAAAAAATATGGGTTGTTGTCTGAAGCGGACGTTGAGAATCCAACCGAGGAATGAGTTTGAATAGACTTGTCTTTATTTTTAGCCTAATCGCCGCCGTTGTCCTTTTACAGGGGCTGGGCGGAGCTTTGGCTGAACCGAATCCGGCGGAAGGTGTCACACTTTCTCCGGTTCAGTGGACCGCAGTGCAAGATCGGTTTGAAAATGATATCGCGACACTGATCATTTGGCTTGAAAAGTATCAAAGCCGAAAGAAGGCGCTGGCAGCTGATATAGCGGATCTTCAAAAGAAGACAACTCAATTGCGGGACGAAACCCGGGGTGAATCCAATGTGTTTAAGGAGATACGTTTAAAGGAGCTATTGAATGACCTTAAAGACAAGCTTCAAGAAAACTCAACCGCCGATCACGAGGCGGACGCCAGGCAGAAAGATTTTGAGCAAAAGTGCCTTTCTTTGATCGATCTTTATAACGGCCGCATCGAATATGAACTCGAAGCGGGGGAAGTGAACGCGGCGCCGGCTCAATTGGATTCTAAAGTTAATCAGTTAAGCGATCTGGCAAAAAAAAGAAATCGAGTTCAACAAATACTAAAGCAGTACCGAAAAAAAGAAGATCACGAAAAATTAGCTGAAGTGGATTCAGTGTCTTCTTTAAAAACGAACGACCGCGAAACGCTTCAGTTAACAGTCGATTTATTTAAAGATCGTCAAAAAAGCCTTCAGGACCAGGTGGAAAAATGGTCGTTGGAATTGGACGGCCTTCGCAACGAATTGAAGCTTCAGGGAGAAATGAAGGATTTTCTCAAAGATATTCAAAACATGAACGCGGATGCCAACTTCCCCCAGGGCAACTTAAAACAGGAAGATTTAGACTTTTTATCGGGCGATAGTCAGAAGAAAAAGCTGATTTCCCGTCTAAATGAGGTACAGCAAAAAATCTTATTGGGACAAAAGTTATTAGCCCAAATCAATCAATTGTTAACCAAGGCCCAGGGGCGACTGGATTCTTTGGGCGGGAGCAAAAAACCATGAGGAAATTGTACTTATTACTAATAGCGTTAATCACACTAATGCCCATGATGAGTATGGCGCAGAGTTTACCGGGCATGAATAGCGCGGCATGGAAACTCGCTTTAGATCCGGCTACGGCAGGTTTTAGATTCGACGATAACGTTTACCGTTCCGTAACTGATTCGGGAAGGTTCGCGGACGAAATCGCGTCGTTCGACTGGGGCGGATTAGCCCGGGTGGATTACGATGTTTTCAAAGCCCAATTCGAATACCGTTTGGGGGATGATCAATATCTCAATTACACAAACCTGAATAATCTTAAAAATGACATTAATTTACTTTTGTCCGCGAAACCTGCGGAATGGAATTTTTATTACAAATTTGATTATTTCATCCGAAATAGCCAATATTTTGATTTCAATTATTTTGACGTGAATAGTTTATTGGGAGCCATGTGGTCGCCAAATGGGCCCTGGAGCTATGAAGCGCAATTTAAAAATTTAGCGAGGCAGTACTACAGCACGGATCCCACGATATGGTCTCGTAACTTCGTGGATCAATCGGGTTCTTTCAGTGTTCAACGGGAAATAGACGATCGTTTTTCAGTGAAGGCACTGGGCAGTTATACCAACCGTCAGTTTAATCGCTATGCGGTTGCGTTTAACGGGACAACGCTGACGTCTCTTTCTAGTTTACAAAACGACAATACGTGGAAGGTATTGTTAAACGCTCATATCTACGTCGCTTCGATTCTTCAGGATATAAATTTTGAAGAACAACGAACTAACTCCAACAGCTATGGTTTTTCCAACTCGGTTCAGAGCGTTTCATGGGCCGGGGTAGTACGTCCGGTCCCAGGTTTTTACTTTCAGCTCTTTTTCAGGCTTTATCTCAAGACCTATGACCAAAGCCCGCTAAATTTGCCCGATTTGCAACTGGGCTTTATTGATGAGGATAGTCAGGATTTGTTGGCCGTTAAGGCAAATTGGGATCTGGGATCGGACTGGGTGGGAAGCCTGGGCGTGAGCCGTATTCAAAGCGAATCTGATCAACCAGGCGCCTATTACATAAAAGACATTATTTCAGGCCAAATACGCAGGAGTTTTTAGATTCTGTTAATGTTAATATTAAGTCTGGGTTAATCAACAAGGGGTTATATGCGCAAGCCTGATGACGAGTTAAAACTTGATATAAACGAGATATTTGGCGCATCTGAAACGGTGCTCGAAACAACTCCGCTCGAAGCCGCTCTAATACCATTGGTGGGCGGGGTTCCGGCTGGAACTGAGATCAAATTTAATGATCTTTCGAATACCCCCATAGCGGAACCTGTTGTTCTAACCGTTAAATCAAAACACACGACAGACTTTGATCATATGATGAGCTCGGCAGAAGCAATTACGCCTGAAGTTGCGGTTCAAGCCTCGGAAAAACCCAACGACGTACCGTTGGAAAGCGAACCCTCTTCCATGATCCTGAAGCCGGGAACATCGGGAAGAAGCTCTGATCCAAAAGACTTATTCTTGGCCTATGACTATTTTAGAGAGGTCTTTTTGGACGAATTGAAAGACTCGGCTGGCCCCAGGAAAACGACCGTGATGCTGGTGAAAACGTTTGAAGTAGCCCGTGAAAAACATCCCGAAATTTTCAGAAACGCTAATTGGGACGCGAATGGGAATTTATTAGAAGACGGCTCTCTTAACATTCAAAAGATAATCGATAACAAAAGCGCTTTAGATCCAAAACAAGCGGATATTACATTGGACTCCGCGCTTCTTTCGCTTTTAAGCCTCCGTTTACAGGCGGTTGAAAAAGGTTTGGGTCCGGATTATGCCGTTAAAATCAAAATCCGTCTAAAAAAATGGACCGATGAAGAGAGCCAAAAATCTGGTTACGGCAAAAATGACCCCAAAATTTTAAGAAGATTAGGTAATTATCTGCTTTAAGTCGGTGTCGGTCCCAGGTTTTTAAATCACAAATCATTTTGGAGTTAGATATGGCAACCCAACTCAGGCCTATTCATTTTCAGCGTTCTTATACCCGCTATGCCGAAGGCTCAGTTTTAGTATCGATGGGAAACACAAAAGTTCTTTGCAATGCCTCAGTTTCGGAAGATGTTCCTTCGTTTTTAAGGGGAAAGGGCAAAGGTTGGGTCACGGCTGAGTATTCCATGCTGCCGCGCAGCACTAACGAAAGAACTTCTCGCGCCGCGGTAAAAGGGAAGATTGACGGAAGAACACACGAGATTCAAAGGCTTATCGGCAGGGCTCTTCGCTCCGTGGTGGATTTAGAGGCTTTGGGTGAAAGACAGATTGTCCTCGATTGTGATGTGCTTCAGGCGGATGGCGGAACTCGTACCGCGTCTATTAACGGCGCTTATGTAGCGCTTGTTGACGCCTTGAATGGTTTAAAAAAGAAAGGTGCCATTGACCGCTTGCCAATCCGCGAAGCTATTGGGGCAGTTAGTGTGGGTATTGTGAAGGGGAAGCCAGTATTGGACTTGTGTTACGAAGAAGACTCCCAGGCGGATGTGGATTTTAACGCGGTCATGACCGCCTCTGGTAAATTTGTGGAACTTCAAGGAACGGCCGAAAAAGAACCGTTTTCCCGAAAACAATTAGATGAGCTTTTAAAATTGGCCGAAAAAGGTATTCGACTGGTGATTAAAGCCCAGCAAAAGGCTTTACGTTCATGAAGAAGCTGGTCATCGCGACTCACAACAGGGATAAATTTAGGGAAATGAAAAAGGCCTTGGGTGACCTCGGCTGGGAGATTGTACCGGCTTTTGATTTTCCCGGTGTTCCCGAGGTGGTTGAAGACGGTGAAACGCTTGAAGAAAACTCATTAAAGAAAGCTAAAGAACTTTCCGATTTTACCGGGTTGCCCGCCTTGTCCGATGATACGGGATTGTTTATTGACGCGCTCAATGGTCAACCAGGCATCTTTGCGGCTAGATTTGCGGGTGAAAATTGCACTTATCAAGACAACGTCCAAAAGGTTTTGACCTTGATGAAAGATATCGAACCTACCGCTCGAAGGGCTACCTTTCGCACCATCATTACCCTTTATGACTCGGAAAGGAATGTGAAACAGGTCTCGGGTGAGGTTGTGGGCACGATTACGCAAACCATTCATGGCGTGGACGGGTTTGGCTATGACCCCATTTTTATGCCCGAAGGCTTATCAAAGACCTTTGCCGAAATGACCCTGGATGAGAAAAATCAAATAAGCCACCGGGGAAGAGCGCTACAAAAAGCCCGTCAATTATTGGCCTTCTAAAGTCTTTATTTTTATTTTGCTGATCATCGGGTAGAATGCCGCCCTATTTGAAGCTTCTGGTTTGAATTGAAATTTCTAATGGATTGTGTTGGTGGACGGGGCGTGGCGCAGCGGTAGCGTACTTGGTTTGGGACCAAGGGGCCGTGAGTTCGAATCTCACCGCCCCGACCATCAGCACAATTGGCGCCTGTAGCTCAGGTGGATAGAGCAACTGCCTTCTAAGCAGTGGGTCTCCAGTTCGAATCTGGACAGGCGCACCATTTATTTTTGAGTCTTATGGCGGTTAATCCGTCAATAAGCGGAAGAGAATGGCGCTGTACCAATCTCTTTGATTTTTATAGAGGATTGGCACGCACCATTTTTGAGCCAGTGGAATGCAAACTTTCAAATAAAATCTTTACATTTCAAGGGTGGACTTTTACACTCTTAGGACTTTTCCCAAGGTTTAGTCATTTTGGCGTTCTTGAGAAAAGTAAGCCCCTGGAACCTTGCGAGTAAGCAGGCAAATGGTGGGAGTAGCTCAATCGGTTAGAGCACCAGATTGTGGATCTGGGGGTTGCGGGTTCGATTCCCGTCTCTCACCCCATTTTTTTAGGGTGAGGTTGTTGAGCAGTTTTGAGAGGATGCGCCTGTAGCTCAGTTGGATAGAGCGACAGATTCCGAATCTGTAGGTCAGAGGTTCGACCCCTCTCAGGCGCACCATTTATCGATTAAGATAATGGCGCGTGGTGGTTAGTTTGGATTTGATATGTGGGTGATTAGCTCAGTTGGTAGAGCAGCTGACTCTTAATCAGCGGGTCGCAGGTTCGAGCCCTGCATCACCCACCAATTTTTTGTTTCTTCAGATGGCTGTTGGTTTAATTCCTTTAAAACCGTCCTTTTTATTTCTCTGTGTTTTCCCCGCGTTTACACTTTGATCAGTTTCAGACCCCCTAGGTTCATGTTGCGGCCCCAGATTCATCCTATGGTGTTGAATAAGGCATCCCAACAATATGTCGATGTTTTTAACAGGATTGGGAAAGGTTTAAAAATTAACTGTTTCTATTGGCTCGAAAGCTGGTAGAATTCTGCCCCCTGACAGAAGTGCTATACTCCTTTGAAAGGAAGTTCGGTTTCGAAACCGACTATTCGCGACGCTATGACAACACTTCGAATACTTAAAACCGCGGCAAAAGCCCTTTGGTTGACAGCCCCTAGTGCCCGTGTTATAAAAACCGAGCTGGTGTTTTTTTGTAGTGGAGCCGGAAGGAGCAGCCAGTGGTTGGGATAATGACCCTCAAAGTTGCCGCTAAAAGTAATCCCTCCACCGTTGCGGGCGCCATCGCCAACAATGTTCGCGACGGCAAGAGTGTTGAAATTGTCGCTATGGGACCTGAAAGCATTAACAACACGGTGAAAGCTATCGCGATCGCTAGAGGTTTTTTAAAAGGCGACGGGTTGGACGCGAATTTCAAACCTGAATTTATTCACTTAACGATTGATGGCGAAAAGAAAAGCGCCATCAAGTTTTTCCTCTACGTAGAAAAGAACGCCTAGTTTCTAGTTGGAATATGAACCTCAGTTCCATTTACGGACTGGGGTTTCTTTTTTTATAAGGTTTCTGGGCGAATAGCTCAGCTGGTTAGAGCACCTGCTTTACACGCAGGGGGTCACAGGTTCAAATCCTGTTTCGCCCACCATTTACAGGTGATGGTTAAGCTTGTTTTTTTAATCTTTTTGTATAAAATTGCCTGCTCTGGTTCAGGTTATGCCGTTTGGTTAGAAATGGGGACGTAGCTCAGCTGGGAGAGCACTTCCATGGCATGGAAGGGGTCGTGGGTTCGATCCCCATCGTCTCCACCATTTTTAAACCAACGGGAAATTAATAAATGCCCGCCCCTCAGGCGGGCTTTTTTGTTTGGGCTAACGAGGCCTTCTCATGCAACCAAACCAACCGGACGGTCAAAACAAATCAATTTGGTTTTTCTGTTTATGGTTTTTGGTCTGCCTCACCGTCACTTTTTTAAAAATACCGCTAAATCTTTTCACCGATCTTCAAAACCTTATTCTGACATTTCAAAATTGTTCCTGGACTTGGAATCAAATTATCCAAATTCAATGCGCCCATTTGGACGTTCTTTTAGCCAGTTTGGGTTATTTAATTTTGTTTATAGCGACGGGTAATCAGCTTTTGACCATCTTCGTGAACGATGTTCTTACAAAAATGGAACGTTGGGTTTGGTCCTTGGCTCTAGGATTGATTTTTTGGGGATTGCTGGCAGAAGGATTTGCGTTAACGCATTTGTTTTATCCGGTTTTACTACAAGCTTTAAGTGCGTCAGGGCTAATTCTTTTTGTCTTTAATGATAAATTGCGAGTTGTAGAACGTTGTTGGCCGTTTGAGGGAATAAGCGGCTCGCCGTGGTATTGGAAAACGGTTTTGGGGGTACTTTTACTTTTAACGCTTTCTAATCTTTTGTCGCCTGAGATGAGTTGGGATGCCATTACTTATCAGTTGGTTCTGCCTCGTTATTATCTACTGCATCACGGGTTTTATCTGGTTCAAGGTATCGCGCCATCTCAATATCCGTCTTTAGGCGAAATGTTCTTTTCCTGGGGACTAGTTTGGGGTGACGACTCCATTGCCAGGTTTTTTTGCTTTTGGGTTCACTTGGGAACGGTTTTAACGTTGTTCTCTTTGGGGAAGCGACTTGGTTCGGAAAGAGCGGGTTGGTATGCGTCGGCCTTTTATGGATTCTTTCCATACTTAAACATTTATTCAACCAGAGGGTATGTTGACCTTTTTGCGGGATTCTTCGCCACATTGGGATTGGGTATTTTTGTCTGTTTGGCAGCGGATAAAAACACGGAATTGAAAGATTCAAAACAAAGAAGTGTTTTGTTTTTGGCGATAATGGCTTTAGCAGCGGTTTGGGCAATCAAATATAACTCCGTCAGTTACTGGTTGGTGGCCCTTATTATTTTGGCTTGGAAATTCCGAAAGAAGAGCGAAGGTCTATTTCTTCTGGTTAGTTTTTTTACTCTTCCGTTATTTTTCTTTGTCCCCTGGGCGTTCAAGGCTTGGATTTATACACATAACCCCATCTTTCCATATCTACCGGATTGGTTTGGTACCTTTTGTTGGAATGAATTTGATCAACGGGTTTCAGCGATTAAATTTCCTATAGCCGGCCTAAAGGGAATTGTTCATTTACCGATAATTTTATGGGGAATATTTTTCAGCCGTTACAGCGGCGCGCCCAATGAAGAAGTAAGCATTGCTATTTTGGCCTTCAGTCCGCTTCTTTTGATTAAAAGTGCTGAAAAGAAACTAATGGGGATATTGGCATTGGTCGCGGGTGTTCCATTCTTTTTTTGGCTAGTTACCAGCCACCAATTGCGTTTGATAACTCCGGTAATTGCTTTCGTATCACTCTTGGTAGGGCTGGGATTCGACAACGCTCTCAAGGTTTGGAAAGAAAAAGCAAAATGGATTGTCTGGATGCCGTTCATTTTGGCGTGTTTAGCGGTCCTCTATATGTTTCAAGGATTGTTGGAACAGCCCAATCCGTTCCCGCATTTTTTGGGTCTTCAAACCCGCGATCAATTCTTAAGCCAAATAATGAGACCCATTGGATACGTCGAGTTAAATAATGAATTAAATAAAAAACTGCCGATCGAAAGTAAAGTTCTCGTATTGGGCCAGCAAAATGGCTATTACCTTCAAAGGGAAAGCGTCTTCGATTTCGATTACATCCATCCGTTGTTGAAGACGTGGGTGGACAACTCTTCCAGTCCGACAGATATCTATCATTGGTTTCTCAAGAATGATTTTAAATATCTCTTATATAACTCGGGCGGGATGATGGGCGCCGTAGTTCGGGCAGATGAACTAGGAGTCACTCGTTATGACTGGTCACCACGACAACTTAAAAACTACGAACACTTCTTTTTGAAATACACACAAAAAGTCCCTTTGGAGACGGCGGGTTATACGCTTTATCGAGTCGGTCCCAGGGACGGGTTTTCGGCTTTCCCAGAGTTTTTGCCGGGCACCGAAAAGTATTACTTGGATGATATGGTTCAGCTGATGGGTTATAAGCGTGTTTCCTCCATTCTTGGAAAATCCTTACCACCTGAAATTTATGCCAGGGCTTATACGGCGGTGGCTGAGCAGCATCCCGAGATGGGCTACGCCTGTTTTCAATCGGCGATGGCGGACTTGGCTGAAAAACGAACCAAAGATAGTGATGTCTTGAAAAAGGGAAAGATGGGCTTTGAACGAAGCGGGGATGAGGCCAGTTGGCTGGTCTTAAGGGCAGATATGCTCTTGTCTAAAGGTAAGTCAAAAGAAGCCGTTTCTGATTTACAAAAAGCCCAATTGTTGAGCCCTGAAAGGGACGACGTCGCTAGAAATTTGGCGGTCGCTTACTATAATGAACATCATCTTGATCAAGCAGTCAAAGAAGCAGAAGTTGCTTTAAGTTTAGCTCCTAGTTCGGATGATTATCGAAAGCTTTTGTCCCAATTGCAGTCTTTGCCATTAAAACGCTGATGAATGAACGGAACCCCATGAGAACGCGCGAAGAACTCGAAGATCTCGAAACTCAATTTTTAGCCTCTTACGCTCAAACCTCTAAAGCAAGCAAAGGCCGGCAAAATCCCGAGGCTGATCATCCTTACCGCACGAGCTTTCAGCGGGATAGGGATCGGGTGATTCATTCCTCCGCTTTTAGAAGACTTCAATATAAGACGCAGGTTTTTGTGAATCACGAAGGGGATTATTACCGCACGCGCATTACCCACACATTAGAAGTCGCTCAAATCGCCGGCTCGATTGCTAGGGCTTTAAGGCTCAATCAGGATTTAACCGAGGCCGTCGCTTTGGCGCATGATTTAGGCCATACCCCTTTTGGCCACAGCGGCGAAAAGGTCATGAACGAACTCATGAAAAATGACGGCGGGTTTGAGCACAACGCGCAAAGCTACCGCATTGTCACCTATCTGGAAGACCGGTATCCCTTGTTTCAAGGACTGAATCTTTCATATGAAGTTTTGGAAGGTATCGACAAGCATCGCACCCGCTACGACAGGCCGGGTGGGGATGGGGAACAATATACGTTAGAAGCCCAGATTGTAGATTTGGCAGATGAGACGGCTTATACCTCCCACGACATTGACGATGGACTGACTTCTAAACTTTTGACCTTTGAGGGTTTGGCCGAAGTGCCTCTTTGGCAGCGAAACTTTGAAAAGGTGAAAAGTCTTTATCCGCATTTGAGCCGTGAAAAAATAAAATATCAAACCGTTCGTCAAATTATTGATGAGTTGGTAACCGATTTGTTGGAAAACACCACGAAGCGGATTCAGCAATTCAACATCAAGACCGTGGATGATGTTCGCCGCTGCCCGGAAGAATTGGCGGCTTTTTCGGATGCCTGCCGGCAAGACTTTTTGGGAATGAAGAAATACCTCTTCGATAACATGTACCGCAACCCCCGAGTGACCCGTATGGAAACCAAGGTGGCAAAGGTGCTGCATGAATTGTTTCACTTATACGAAGCGAATCCGGACATCCTGCCCCATACACCGCAAGAAAAGATCAAAAACAAGGTGGAACCAGTTCGCCGGATTATCTGCGAC
>Ga0206960_1047_pt1 | contig 32285 bp, 35 predicted proteins | sample Alteio_BWOrgHeat_29_FD_153255 | JGI IMG/M metagenome (GOLD analysis project Ga0206960, IMG submission 153255) | Enriched cells from forest soil in Barre Woods Harvard Forest LTER site, Petersham, Massachusetts, United States -... | ecosystem: Environmental > Terrestrial > Soil > Temperate forest >... | reverse complement strand
CCACCAATATTCTGCAAGCCGCCGGGCTGCCCAAGCGGAATCTGTCAAATCTTGGGCAGGTGTTCAAGAAGGAAGGCATGATTTCAACCCCTCTGGAAGAGCGCGTCCGTTATATCCACGCACTTTCGGAAGAACTCGAATACACCTTGCAGCAGTTCGACAACGTAATTACCGCACGTGTGCATGTGGTGCTGCCAGAGCGCATCGCACCTGGAGAACCGGTACAGCCGTCATCGGCGGCAGTATTCATCAAGTATCGCCCGCCTCTAGACGAAGACATGATTACGCCACGCATGCGCAAGCTGGTAGCGTCAAGTATTCCTGGGTTGGGTGGAGAAGACGGGCAAAGCAAGGTTTCCGTTGTATTGGCAGCAGCCGAGCCCCAGCCGGCCGGCATCGCATGGGACAACGTCGGACCGTTCACGGTCGCTGTAGACTCTGTCGCCAGGTTGCGCAATACGTTGAGCGGCTTGGCTGCCACGGTGCTGCTATTTGCAATGCTGTCCTCATATCTGATCTTGAAAGACCATCCGCGGGCGAAAAAATGGTGGCGCGAGCATATTGGAAAACCTAAATCTTTATCGGCCGATGCCTGAAATAAATTGAACATGATGTAGCTGGGCTCGTCAGTTGGCGGCGTGCGGCGTACTGATAAACTGGAAAAAGAACATGCTGTCGGACAGCTTTATTGATTGGTGGCACGCGCCGTGGAGTGATGCAATCGAGGCGCCGGCAATGTACGGAGAAGACCATTTTGGACGCTCGGACGCATATATGCTGTGGTGCGAACATGCTGGCATGAATGCGGCACTGCCAACGACGTTTGATACTGGGTGGAGCATGCTGGAAAATCTGCGTCATGAGGAATTGAGTGGCATAGCAAGATTATTCGGCGGCATCATTGCCGCGCGCGCGCATGCGCTCGATTTTTCGGCTCAGTTGTCCTTGATAGAACGAAAATGGTGCGCGAGCATCGCCTCGACACAACCTTTGAACATGGCTCCCGGTGCCGCTTACACTGCGGCAGACGGACTGAATCTGATGGGGTTGACCGAATTGGCTTGGCGCGTAGAGCGCGATTTCTGCGGCTTATGGCCACGCGTAGCGTTGCGCATCGAAAAGCCTGTGCGCTCCAGAATAGTGCAAATTTTGGGGAACATACCGGCATTTCCTGAGGAGACCCGAAGCGGCACGCTAAGGGCCCAGCGTTGTTGGCAAATCAGTCGGCGCCAGGCAGCTCAGCAAGTATCATGAATGAATGCTCCAAGATACAAGCCGGAGCGCCTCTTCTTATGTCTTGTGCTGCACTTTGAAATTCAGATGACATGGTCACGAAAGAAGCGATATGCAAGGATTTTGTGTCGAACTAATTGAAAGAGAACCCGCTCTGCTGGCATGCCACGGTGTGTTGACAGCCACGGCCCTGCGCACTACAGCTGATGCATGCGCGGCTGCCGCGCACATTATGCAACGGGCGCGTGACGAGGCTGATGCGTTAATGCTTGAATCCAGACAGAAAGCGACACAGGCCGTTGAGCAACTCCGCCTAGAAACAGCTAAGCAAGCCACGCAGTTGTTGGAGACAATGCAACGCACGTACGACGATTTTTTCGTTCGCACAGAGCCGATAGTACTGTCGCTGGCACAGGCCGCATTCGAGCGGCTTACTGGCGAACTGACACCGCATGAACGTGTGCAGGCTGTGCTGCATCGCCTGCGGAAAGAGGTTCCACCAAGGTTAATTGATGCTGTTTTGCGGCTGCACCCCGAAGATATGTCTTACGCGACCGGTTCGGATTGGGATATTCAACCAGACTTGTTGTTGCCCCGTGGCACCTGTCGACTTGAAGCCGGCGAAGGGGAGTGGCGGGTCAGTTTTGACGTGGCGTTGTCAGTCTTGCGACAGGCATTTATCGACATGTTGGCCGAGGGTGCAGAACCGCAGCATTGACCGCGCGACGAAAAATTTGCCGCAGGTCGTACTGACAAATACACGCAGCGATGGCATGTATGCGGTACAGCACAATGCGGGCTTGCGCCAACAAAAATTCAAAGGAAATTCTATGAAAATAGGTAACAGCCTAAACAACATCACACTTAGTGCCCCATCTGATAGTGGCGCAAGTTCAAAGACAGAAGAAAAATCGACGCTCTCCTCCGGATCTGAACGTACTTCAGGAAGGGATTCCCGATCAGTGTTCCCGACGGCCCCACTGGCATCAGCAGTCAGCAACGGCAATCGGACCAGTAGTCGTTTGCGCGCGACGGTACCACCTACAGCCATAGCTACGCAAGGGGCCATACAAAATGGCTTAATTGTAATCGACAAGGCTCTTCATGAGATCGATGATCACCCACAAGCCAAGAACCTAATTCAAACTGCTATTAGGAATCTGCGAGGCGTACTTGAATATCCTTCGTTTAATCCACCGCTCGAGACCCCTCAACACCCAAGAAGCCGCCCGTTGCCACCGGTGCCCGATCAGGTCCCCCATGACGTATCCGGAAAGGTGAGCGGCTCTGCTCAGCATCCCTCTCCCGTCTCCGATGAACCTGAATCCCGTCGACACCCAACTAACAGTCCGTTGCCACCGGTGCTCGATCAGGTTCAGCATGAGGTATCCGGAAAAGTGGGCAGCTCTGCTCAACATCCATCTCCCGTCTCCGATGAACCTGAATCCCGCCGACACCCAACTAACAGTCCGTTGCCACCGGTGCCCGATCAGGTTCCGCTTGAGGTATCAGGAAAAATGAGCAACTTTACTCAGAAACCATCTTCCATTCCAGATTGGCTTGATACATCCGCAAATAAAACACAAGGGAATGCAACGCCTCTTCATCTTGCCGGCGGTAACGCTTTGTCTGACTGCTTGAATCGTCTATCGAAAGATCTTACCCCCCCCCAATTTCCTCGTTTGTTCACTGAAAAAGACTTCCCCAACATGCCGCAAGGATACGTCTCGCAGCATGTACGGACTCTCAATAGTGGCTTCATGCAAGCGCACAACATTGCGTTGAATGCCTGGGTGTCGCAATTGGTATCGGAGGTACAGCAAGTTGCCATGCTCGTAAAGAAGGCTTCAGAGGCTGCCTTAGCCGCAATTTAAGTCAGCGTCAAAATTTTAAGAATTATTTTTGGCGCGAATGGAACCAAACTGAGCCGGCTGTCACATATGCTGGCAAGTGCTTGTCTTTTCATCTTTCGCATTAGGAGCTTCACTCATGGACAGCACCAATCCAAGTACCATTGCATTACGTCGGATGAACGCGCGCTTTGATGCAGGCACCGACCGTATCAACAATTTCATGACGCAACAAATCATGGGCGAACATCCTGATCCGGCCGCCTTCATGCAAGCGCTCGAACAGCGTTCGACCTTGCAGCAGGCCTTGCAGGCAGAATTCAAGCTAAATGAAAAGCCACTAAAAACCGTACTCACCGATGTCAAGTAGACGTCATGATCGACGGTGACGAACTACTACAATGGTTGCTGCAACAGCCGACAACGCGGCCGCTGACAATCGACGAGACTTCGATAACGTTGCGCGTTCAGCCGGACGGCGCAGCGCTGGAAGTGGGTATCGGTGCGCTGGTCGATGCGGAGTATTTGCAACAGTTCATGCGACGCGGCTTTTCCAGCGCCATTGATTTTGATGCCGGTATCGGGGTGACGACGGACGAGCGGCTCCTGTTGCTCAACCAGTGGCTGCCCGGCGTCTCGAACTGGGCCCAAGCGAGGGTGCCGCTGGAAAAGCTGATCAATCAATCCGCGTACTGGCAGAATGAGCAGAAAAGTTCAGACACAAAAAAATATGTCATGAATAACAACATCGAGCGACTGGAACATCGCCTGCGTCGTTTGCTCACAGGGGCTAATTTGTGAACTTCCCAATCCTGCCAGCACTGCGTCTGGCATATGCAGTCGTTACGGCAAAGACACCCCGCCGTCTCGCCGATTCCCGAGGTGTGACGTGGCGCCGACTGTTCACGTCTTTGTTATTGCTGCTTCTATTGAACAGTGCGGTCAATGCTAGTGTCCCTCCTACCTGGAAGGACACCAGTTTCATGATCAACGCCAACGGCATGAGTTTGCGCAAGGTACTCGACGAATTCGGAAATACGTATGGCGTCCGCGTTGCCATTGCGATCAAGGATGATGTTCGTGTTAAAGGTACTCTTAAGGCGGACAATGGCGTCGAATTCTTGGATCGGCTAGGGGCGACTCAGGGATTTTCCTGGTTCGTCTATAACGATACCTTGCACATCGCCACGCGCAACGACAATATTTCAGCACGCTTGGAAGTCGGTGAGGATGCGGTGCAGGACGCCAAGGCCGCATTGATTGGGCTAGGTCTGTTCGACAAGCGTTTCGGGTGGGGCGAATTGCCCGATGAAGGAGTTGTCATTGTCAGCGGACCGCGTGAATACGTGGAGTTGGCACGCGGCATTTTGTTGCCCGAGCTACGCCGGATTCCCGCGAAAGGCCGTCAGGTAATGGTGTTTCGCCTCAAATATGCGAATGCTACTGACCGAACGATAACCACCCGCGGCCAGAAAGAGGTGATTCCCGGCATCAAATCCATACTTAACGGTCTGCTCAATCCAAGTGGTCCGGACAAAATTGGAAGCCCGCGCGACCGGTTTGATGCAGCCAGCGAACGACGCTCGCGTTCGCCACAGTCGGGCAAAGCGGACTTTGCTGACGACGGAAAATATCCGCCGTTACCGCCCCCGACCGCCAATATGCGTGATTTCGGGAAATACGCCAATACAGAAAGCGGTAAGTTGTTGCGCGAGCAACAGCCCGCTGCCGTAGATGATATGACTGGGCGCACGGACCGCAACAAGTCTACCCGAGATGAGCATCCACAGATTGATGCAGATCCGAATCTTAACGCGATCATTATTTATGATCACGTCAGCAAACGCGATATGTACAAGGCATTGATCGCCGATCTAGACATCGAACCGCAGCAAATCGAGATCGAGGCGCTGATCGTCGATATTGATCGTAGCAAGATGGCGGAGTTGGGCGTGGAGTGGAGTGTGCGTGCCGGCACCACAAGCGCTACCATTAACGCGACAGCGGCCGAATCACTGGGTATCAATCTACCCCTGCCGGGTTCAACTCTCCTGATCAACAATCTGGGACGTTTTTATGCACGTCTTCGCGCCATGGAGGGCACCGGCGATGCACGCGTTCTGGCAAGACCTACCGTACTTACGCTGGACAACATGGCAGCGGTCCTGGACCTAAGTCAGACCGCGTATATTTCCCTGGTTGGGGAGCGTGTTGCCGATCTCGCAAATGTGACTGCGGGCACCAGTTTGCGTGTTGTGCCGCGGATACTGAAAGAAGGCACAGAAACTCGCGTGCGCTTGGAAATCGATATTGAAGACGGCAGTATCAAGGATCCCACGTTAAAGGATGCAGTGACGCGCTCCACTATTAGCACCCAAGCGATTGTCGATATGCAGCAGACGTTGATAATAGGTGGCTATCACTCTGAATCATTGTCCTCCAATCGGCAAAAAGTACCAATACTCGGTGACCTGCCGTTGATCGGCGGGATATTTCGTAGCAGCAATGAAGGCGTCCGTGAGCGAGAACGTCTGTTTCTTATCACACCACGCCTTTCCGGTAGAGGAAATTTGTTGGCCAAAGCGCATTCACGGGTGACACAACTGGCCCGCAACGAAGCGATTACGGAAAATCTCGCCAGTGAGCGCAGTGCGGAACCAAAGGACGCGCCTCCCACTGGCCTCGCACCACAATACGTTGCTCCTACGGCCGGCAATGCCCCTGGTAGTTCGCGTCGTGTTACCTGTGCTCGACCAAAAAGCCCTTTTATTAACTGACCTGCTCCGCGAATGCCGATTGATCAGACATATTGAGAGATTTTTGAGTTTCCTCCCTTTACAATTCATATAATCGCTGTCGCCGAAGCAGTGCTGCGTCCTTCAAGGCACGCGTACTGGAACGACAAGATCAACTATTCTATTCTTCAAAGAACAATTATGAAAAAAAATTCAATGCAAGATCAGGATTTGATAGCTGAAATTATTACGCTACTCAATGTCGGCCCAACTTTTTCTGACATTCATGTCGAGCAAGATGCGCCGATGATGATTAAGACGCCACGTGGATGGCAATCGACCTGCGATGCGCCACAGAACTTGTCGCAGATGATTCCCTTGCTTGACGCGATCGACGAAGACTGGGAAGACAAGATTGTAGAAAGCGCCATTGATCGGCCGCTTTATCTCTCCAACTCACTTCTGCGCTGCAATATCTATCGCTTATCCTGCGGCCGCAAGGTCGCGGTATCGATTCGTCGCTTGCCGATGCAGCCAATGGCGCTAGACCAGATCGGTTTGCCCTCGTATGTGCGCACCATGCTTGAAGCAAGCAAAGGCATTATTCTGGTCACCGGCCCCACTGGATCTGGAAAAACCACGACCATTGCGTCCATGCTCGACTATCTAAACAGCACTCGCAGCGCACATATCATCACCATCGAGGAACCGATCGAATATCAGCTCGAGCGGAAACAGGCAATCGTCTCGCAAAAAGAAGTCCCTACAGATACCACCAACTTCTCTACAGGATTGCGCGAGGCCATGCGACAAAAGCCCGATGTATTGATGGTGGGTGAGATCCGCGATTTCGACACCGCCGACACCGTGCTACACGCCGGCGAATCTGGGCATCTGGTACTGGCCACCATGCACACCAGCAGTGCACTGAGCGCAGTAAGTAAATTGCTGGGATTCTTCCCGTCGGAGCAACAAGGCCAACGCGCCATCACACTGGCAAATTCGTTAGTAGGTGTAATTTTCCAGAGTCTGATGCCTACCGACGACGGCTCCGAGTTTGTCCTGGCCAGTGAAATGATATTCAACAACAATCAACAAATCGCCCCATTCATTAGCGATCCGCATAAGCTGCACATGATCGCCGATTATATGAGACGTAAAGGAGACAACATGTCACGCACTCTCAATGATGCGCTGGTGCAGCTCGTAAACAAGAAAACGGTTAACAGCAAAGATGCCATGAAGGCGGCCTATAATCGGCTGGAGTTACATGAGATGCTCAACAGTCGGCGCTAAGCTTGTACAAACGGGGGATGCCATTTCCATTCCTTCGTGGTCCCGGTAGAAATCGGACAGTTGTTGATCAGGTCCAGATTCAATTACCGGGACACAATAAATAGAAATTGACACGAAAACAGACACCAGTTCTGAGCCTGCGATTTTCTTCGCAACAATTCTCGTCGCATCCCTGCTCAAGGCTGATTAGACACCTCTTGGAATTCCCGGTCCATTCATGTTCGTCAGTGTCCCACAGCAATACTGTTTCTCCGACATTGGTATGGGTCACGCGTCATGAGATTTGGAACCTTGCGAAGAAATTTCTCACATAAGAAATACGATCCTGCGTGACACGGCAGATCTCTGTAATGTGAGCTATGAAAAACTGATTCGACATATGTAGGATAAGGATGACAATCCATGCTGCGTGAACGATCTGTAGTGCGGGAGTGTACTCCCAAGATATGTAGATCCCTCCAAGGATGTCGATGAGCATTGCCGTCTATGTACCAGATCATCTTTTGTTCGGCCTTCTTCATGAGGCTATTGTGCGCGCAGACCATGGCTGCGAACGCCATGAAACGGAAGCATCCCTGCTCAAGGCTCTTGCGCATGGCAACATAGAACTGGTACTTCTGGACTTGAGCTGGGATAACGAAGAGCGCGAAAATTTGTTTGAATGGATGAGGTTGCGCCGTGGCGAACGCATTCCCGTTCTGGCGCTTTCAGCCGGTATTCGACATGAGACGGCTGCGTTCACTCTCAATGCCGGTGCTGATGATTTTCTGGAAATCCCTTTCGACCAGCAAGAACTTGTCGCGCGTATGCATGCCTTGATGCGTCGCTGCCACCGGAATGGCGCACGACGGCAGTTGATTGTGGGCGGCTTTGTACTAGACAATCAGGACAACAGCATGAAGTTCCGAGATACGCCCATTATATTGACATCGCGCGAGTTTGCGATGGCATGGCTCTTGTTTTCCAATCCCGGAAAATTCATTCCACGCGACACCATTGGCAAGGCGGTATGGGGTCGTGGTGGGGATATTGCCGGCCGTACGATTGAACAGCATATCTATAAATTGCGTAAAAAGCTGATACTTGGTAAAGAACCTCTGGTAATGCTGCGCACGTCATATAGGCAAGGATATCGCCTGGAACTTTGTCATGAAGGATAACGCAGCGAACGTCACCACCAATTGAGAATGGAACCGCCCCGCCCTGCGCGACACTCATTGCAGTTGATTTTCCCCGATGAGGAGCCCAAATGGTGGTTGAACTGCGTATTGCAAGCGGGTTACATCGCGGCGCCACGTTGCCGTTAGAAAATCGGGCGCTGCTGATCGGCGCCAACGAGGATGCCGACGTTGTACTCGTCGATCCGGGCATGGCATCGCGTCATGCGACGCTATCACAGACCGATAGCGGCTGGGTGTTATGCGCGGAAGACGGCATTGTGCGCGGCGCCGACAGCAACCAGCCGCAACCCGTGATTGATCTGACAGTTGGAAGTTTTGCCCGTGTCGGCGATGTCTGGCTGATGTTGTCGTACGAACACGCTGAATGGGAAAATCCTCCTGCAGAGCCCGCGGATGATGGAAACGGAGCTTTTTTCTCAGCAATCCCCGACACCAATATTTCTGTCACTTCCACTTCCGCTGAGACTGCAACGTCAGAATCGCCAGTTCCAGCAGCAACTGCAGCTGTTGCTCCGGCAGAGAAGCAGCTTGCAAAGAATTTTGCGCGCCGGCGCCGGCTGCGGCCACTCATTGCATTGCCTCTGCTTGGGGTGGCAGTTATATCCGCGGCCTATGCCTTTTCGTTGCCCTATTCGCAAAGTCACGGTCGAGGTATGTCCAATACCGCTAAGGCGCCTACCATGGCGCAGGTTTCCGCAACTGCGCTCAAACGTGTATTCACACAGGAGGATTTGCAAAAGGCGTTTCGTCAGCGTTTGACGGAAGCTGAACTAATACGCCGCTTTGACTTGACGCTGGAAGATCAAGCGTGGAGCATGCAAGCCTCACTCGATGATGAGGAAACAGCTCGTTTTGAAAGAGTGTTACGCACTTTTCTAAAGGAATACCACGTCACCTTTCCGGTCAACGTCAAAATTGGCAGTGACGAAGCGATGCTGCCATTCAGAATCATGGCCGTCACTACCGGCGCCAATGCCAGCATGGTGACCGAGGATGGTCAGCGACTATACGTCGGCGACCAGTACAAAGGGGTGAGGATGGTTGCCATCAACGAACGTACACTGGTGTTTTCCGGAAAACGCAAGATCGTCGTGAATCGATGACGACAACTTCCGAACACGAGGCAATAAACATCGGACTGGATCCTCTGCCGTCCTACGCAAATCGGTGGCTGCAGCGCCTGCCGGCGAAACCTGGAATGCTCCGTTTTGGCAAAGTGTCGCAGGTGCTGGGTACGTTGATCGAGGCACGCATGCCGCCGGTGCAGATAGGCGAACTATGCCATTTGCATAATCCCGCCTGCGCTGACGACGTCATGCTCGCCGAGGTGGTCGGCTTTACCGGACAAGCGGCAATCCTGTCGGCACTCAGTCCCTTGGAAGGCGTCTCGAACCAGACAATCATTGAGCCGCTGTCCAAGAGTCATAGCGTCGAGGCCGGCGATCATTTGTTCGGTGGCGTGCTCGATGGCTTTGGACGACTACTGTTTCGAGCATCCGCTGCCGCGTCGCTGCAATCTACCTGGCGGGAAACCGTGCCGGTGATTCGCACCGCGCCAAACGCCACCGACCGGCCGCGCATCAAGACACCCCTGGCGACCGGAGTGCGCGCCATCGACGGCTTGCTGACGATGGGCGTGGGACAGCGCATCGGCATCTTCGCCGGCCCTGGCTGCGGCAAGACCACATTGATGGCAGCCATCGCGCGCGGCTGTCAGGCCGATGTCATCATATTTGGCTTGATCGGCGAACGCGGACGTGAACTCAACGAATTTCTACAGCACGAACTGGATGAGGAACTGGTAAAAAAGACCATTATCGTCTGCGCCACGTCAGATCGTACCTCCATGGAGCGAGCGCGAGCGGCGTTTACCGCCACCGCTATCGCAGAAGCATTTCGTGCGCGTGGAAAAAAGGTACTGCTCTTGATCGACTCTTTGACGCGCTTTGCCCGCGCTCAACGGGAAATCGGCTTGGCAGCGGGCGAGCCGCCAGCGCGTGGTGGCTTTACCCCCTCGGTCTATACAATGCTACCGCGGTTAATCGAACGGGCCGGCAATCTTGCCAATGGCTCGGTGACCGCGATGTATACCGTATTGGTGGATGGTGAATCCAACTCAGATCCGATCGGCGATGAAGCAAAGTCCTTGCTTGATGGGCATATTCTTCTGACTAGAAAACTGGCCGAGCAAGGACACTATCCGGCCATCGACGTGCTAGCCAGCATCAGTCGCGTCATGAGTAACATCACTACAGGCGAGCACCGCAAAAATGCGACTCATTTCCGGGAACTGCTGGCCAGCTATCAGGAGATGGAATTGCTGATCCGCCTAGGCGAATATCAAAGCGGAAATGACGCTATGGCTGACAAGGCGGTGCGCCTGCGTCCATTACAACAAGGCTTTCTGAGGCAAGACACCAGCAGTAGCGCGGATTTTGACGATACCCTGCATCGCATGAATGAATTACTCAAATGAACCAACTCGCTTCAACCGCAAAGATGCGCCGCCGCGAACCGGTCGAGGTACTTGAACCAAAGAAGCCTGACCGGCGATTCGACCAGCTGACGCATGTGCGCAAGCAGCGTTTGCGACGTTATGAGCGGGAGCACAATGAGATCCGTAAAGCCTGGCGTTCCGAACGCTGCCAGTTGCATATCTACAAGCTGCAATGGCGCGAGCAGCTGCAAGAAGCCAGGCAGTTCTGGGAAGGTCAGCGCGAGGCCTTCTTTCAGATGACGATCAGCAGTACAACGTTCAGGACCGCCAAGTTCACCTATCAGCGCAAGCTGACGCTGGCCGCACAGACACAACTTGACGCGCGCGAACAAGCCATGACTTGCCGTCAGGTCGGAGCCAAATTTTTTGCAGCACTTGCGCAGGTCAGGCAAGCTAGATTGCGACAGGAAAAGCTAGATTTTTTGTGTAATGAGATGAAAACCTTGCTTTTGATCGAATCAGAATGAGGAGAGGAGCTTGAAGGTAGGCAGCACACCTGCGAAGAACGCTCTACTACCGTTGGAGCCCGTTCGTACACGCCCCGTGGCGCTGGCGTTCCCATCGCCTCGGAGGACGACAACCGAGAATGCAGACACTCGCAAGGGAAGTACTTCAGTTGCGGGCAACAGCAGCCGCCCCCCCGCACCGCAGGACATTCAGCCAACTGAGAATATGCTGCCTCTATACATCCGAAGTTCCAATAAGAACGACGACCAGCAACAAGATGAAATAGAGCACATCGGGACGACCATTGACGGAACGGGTGCCGCGGATCCGGACGTAGATGCATTATCGGCCCTGCTGGAAGCCGACTGCCGGGACAATAACATTTTTGAATTACTACTACCTGAAGGGCGCAGCCTGCGCGTTGCAGTGGAACATGACGTTGCCACTATTCGCCTGATGCTGTGGCCTTCGCCGGTTGCGTTCAGAAAAAAATTAATAGAGAAAAAAAAGGAACTACAAGAGGGATTGGAGCGACGCATGAGTGGTTCTCTGACGCTCACCTTATTTGACGAATAGCGGTTCTCTTATTATGTCTGACATCGTCACCGCATCCATATCGGCCATTGGTCCGACGTTAAAAACTTTGCCTTTCTCATGCGCGCCGGCGAATCATGCTGAATTCAGCGTAGCGCAAGCGGCACTTAGTTCCGCTGTAGGGCGCGGATGCCATGTCGACATGCTGAAATCCGGCGCTACCGCGGGCATGCAGTTGCTGCTCCATATGGCGGCTCAAGAGTCACAGGACTGGAGCCAGGCGATAAACCTGTCAGGAGGTTTCGGGAAATTGCAAATCGCACAAGGCGAACGTTTGTTACATGCCTTGAGCGGGTTGCATGTCACTTCGCAGGCCACTCAATCAGCCGCTCACTGGCAATGGCTGCAAGCCGCATTGTGCGGCCGACTCGGAAAAACACCATTTTCCGACGTTACCCACGTGGACTGGGATCACCTACCGTATGCGCACGCATCAGTGCTGCGTATCACGCTTCAAAGCGAAACACATTCGATTTCTGTCCTAGCCAGAGCATCAGCAACGCATTGGCTCAATTGGCTCGATGGCTTGAGCTGGAAGCGCTCGCAGTTGCCATGGAGGCAATCGCTGGCGCTGCCATTAGAAATACCGATATTGCTGGCCAAACATAGTATGCCAGCAGTCGCTGCACAACGACTGAAAAAGGGCGACATCATCTTGCCAAGCGATCCATTATTTGACTGCTTTGGCCATGGACGAGTGCCTTTTGGAATGCGCACACTTGAGGTGCAAATGATGCGGACAGGAAAATTGAATGTCATCGCAATTAGTACACACTTAGGAATCCATGCTATGGAAAATACGGATGCTGCTCAATCGTCAGCCCTTGTCATCGATAGCGGCGCTCGCACGGTCGTTAGTGAGGAAAACCAGGCGCTCCCGGAAGTTAATTTCTTCTCGTCGCACGAGCATCCTCCGGCGGCGGCGATCCGTGATGCTGACGATATCGATGCGGCCGACCGTCAAAATCAGGACAAGGCGCAGCAGTTGTCGGGACTGGATTCAGTCCCGCTGACTCTCAGTTTTGAACTGGGACGTTCTCAGACCACGGTCGGGCAGCTGCGCGAACTGGCGGCCGGGACGATCATGACGATTCACGGTGCCTCATCATCATCGATCGCCATTCTTTCCGGCCACTATCGCGTCGGCAGCGGCGAAATCGTCGACGTCGGCGGCCAGATCGGAATCCGCATTGTACGCTGGGGAGCATCCGTGTGAGCGCCCAATATGATGTCGTTTCGTTCGCGATTCTCTTAGGCATGTTGTCGCTGGTGCCATTGATCGTCGTCACGACTACGTCTTTCTTGAAAATATCCATGGTGCTGCTAATTCTACGTAACGCCATCGGCGTGCAGCAAGTGCCGCCTACCCTGGCCATTTATGGCGTGGCCTTGGCCATGAGTGCATTCGTCATGGCCCCGACGGTCCAGGAAATCGGCAAGCGGGCCCTTGCGGTAGATGCACGCATGCATGAGTCGCGGACTACGCCAATCCTGGGTCAGGCCCAATATGCTTTTGAGCCGTTGCGCGATTTCATGCTCAAGTTCAGCAACCCAGATCAGCGAGAATTGTTCCTCGCTTCGGCAAAAAAACTTTGGCCCCCCGATCTGGCCAAACAAGCGACCTCAAGTGACACGCTAATCCTGATTCCCGCATTTGTGGTCTCGGAACTGCAGACTGGTTATGAAATTGGCTTTCTAATGTACATCCCGTTTGTGGTGATAGATCTGTTGGTTTCCAATCTGTTGATGGCCCTCGGTATGCAGCAGGTCAGCCCGCAGACCATCACCATTCCTCTCAAGCTGCTTCTGTTTACCCTGGCAGCCGGCTGGGGCAAGCTGCTTAACGCATTAGCCATGTCCTATGCCTGAACATTCATTGAACTTCTGGAGTCTTGATGGCTGATACACTGAATTTCTTTCAGCAGGGATTGTGGCTGGCAATCACCATGTCGGCGCCACCGCTGTTGATCGCCACTTTGTGCGGCATGCTGGTTTCGGTGGCGCAGGCAGTGACGCAGATTCAGGACCAGACCTTGCCCTATGTCGTCAAACTGATGGCGGTGGCAGTGGTGGTATCAGTGCTCGGCCGTTGGTTCGGCGGCCAGCTCATTCAACTGGTCGACACCGCATTCATGATTATCCCTGGAGTTGGCCGCTAAGGCGGGGCCTCGTCATGCCGACATCGTTGCTCCTGGATTTGCAGAATCTACTGATCACGCTATCATTGATCACACCCCGTGCTCTGGTCTGTCTGATGATTCTGCCTGGCTTCGGCTTGCGCACTCTCACCGGTATTGCCCGCAACAGCGTCGCCATTGCTATCGCCTTGCCGGCAGCCGTGCCTACCTATTATTTTGTACAACACGCGCCCCCCGATTTCTTCATGGCAGGCGTATTGACGATCAAGGAATGCGCGATCGGCCTGCTACTAGCCGTCACCATGTCGGTTCCAGTGTGGGTGGCTCAATCCATTGGCTCGATTCTTGATGCCCAGCGATCACCGATTCAGATTCAATCTAATAACGCATCAGTGGATCAGGATGCCAGCGCGTTGGGCGCCATGCTATTACAAGCGGTCGTGTTGGTGCTGGTACAAGCAGGGCTGTTCCTGGCTCTGGCGCGAATACTGCTGGAAAGTTATGGAATCTGGCCTTGTTTCGATCTGACACCACCGTTTCAACATGGGAACATGGAAGAATTGCTCAAGCGCCTTTCTGAATTCTTTTGGCATATCGTCGTCTACGGTGGGCCAGTGCTGATCCCGCTGCTGCTGATTGATTTCGCTTTTGCCGTCATCGGTGTATTCGCCTCTGGCTTGCAGGTGTCGTTCGCGTCGTCGCCGATAAAGAGCCTGGCCGGCTTGTTCATTCTGCTGGTGTACTGGCCGACCTTCTCGCACTATGTCGCAGGAGACTTTGCAGGCATGTTGGATCTTGCTGCTGGCCTTTTTCAGGCAGGCACACGGCAATGAGCGACGAAAAAAATGAGCAACCCACAGACAAAAAACTACAAGATTCCAAGGACCAGGGACAAGTCGCCGTCAGCAAGGATCTGGCGCGTTTGGCGATGTTAGCGGTCATTGCGGAACTAGCGCTATTGACAGAAAAATTATGGCGCCAGGCGGTGCTTGCATTGCTGGACGAAGCATTACACGGCAGCGCTCGGCCATTTGCCAATGCATTGGCGGCGCTGGCGACTCATTCCGGCATGCTGCTGCTGGCAGTTTTTGCGCTGTTTTTTTTGGTCTGCGGAATAACCGCAGTGGCCGCCTACTGGAGCCAGTTCGGCATTCTGGTGTCGCCGGAAGCTATGACACCGAAGCTGGATAAACTCAATCCGGTCAATGGATTTAAGCAGATTTTCTCGAAGACGAAGCTGATCGAGCTGTTGCTGAATCTATTTAAATGCGCGGTAATCAGTTATTTGGTATTCAAGATCGCTCGCGAGCAACTACCTACCATTCTGTTATTGTCCAGCGGTGAACCGAAGGACATATATTTTGGGTTTATCAGCATCCTGACGGCGATTCTGCACAATGTCCTGGTGGTATGCCTGGTGCTGGGGTTGATTGATTTCTTTGTACAAAAAGCTGCACATATCAAGAATTTGCGCATGGATATGGAGGAAATCAAGCGTGAGTACAAGGAATCTGAAGGGGACCCATTGGTGAAGTCTCAACGCAAGAGCCTGGCTCGGCAATGGGCTAACGAGGAAGCTCCCGAAAAAACGAAGGACGCCAATGTAGTCGTGGTGAATCCGACTCACTTCGCAGTGGCATTATTGTACGATGGCGCGCTGACACCCGTGCCAGTCGTCCTGGCCAAAGGCAAGGATGAAATCGCGCAGGCAATGATTGCCCGCGCGCGCGAGTACGGAATTCCGGTAATTCGCCATGTCTGGCTGGCTCGCACTTTGTATGCAACCTGTCGCGAAGAAATGATGGTTCCAAAGTCAAGCTATGAAGCGGTTGCTGACGTATATGCCGCAGTACATGAGCTGCATGCCAATGATCAGCTGGATCAGACCATAGAACTCGAGCGACACGGCATAGCGCCATCGCCAGTTCAGACAGAAGCAAGCAGGCCGGAGCAAGCATGAGCCGCATCATCCCCCCCCTCCATACCGATATCTTGGGACAAACCCCGACGTTGGAGCAATCGCCACCCGCCCCGGAACTGGCATGCGGTACGCAGGATAGACAGCGCGCACAAATTGATCTCCAGTCCGCACGCTCGCATAAGTTCGGATTGGACGCTGAAGCATGCAAAGAGAGTCAGAAAACACCAGGCAACCCCTCGGGCATTGACAAAGATACTCATGCTCTTCCTGCAGCACAATTCGAGAATAAGAGCACCTGTTTCAAAGAGATGGGCGCTCCCTCCACTAGCGGGCCATTGGACTACAAAGCTTCGACTTCCCTGGCTGCCCCGAGAGCGGAGCTCGTGCTGAAGCATGAAGCAGCCGCCGATGGTCGAGTAGTGTGGTCCGACGGGATAGTGCAGCCACTAGTTCAGGAGGTTGGCACAGACAACTGTGCCGGAGAATACATACCGGGTGCCGAGCGTATCGGCGGTTCTGACGATGTGACCCCATTCCTGAATACAATGGGGCTCACAAGCTTGTATCCACGGGAAACTGGCATTGGCGACCGCGTCTCGTATTTGGCCATGACCACCGGCCTGGCGGATCCAAGCTACAGGAATATTAAAACTGGTTTGGCGCCCAGAATGCTGGCCATCGCACCGCGCAACAGGGCGGAATGCCGCCATCACTGTGGCGACGATGGATTTTGCGATCCCAGCAATGCGGATGGTTGCGGCGGTATCTTTTGCGGACGTCGCAGTCACTGCCTGTAAACATTTTCGCTACCGCTATCCCCATATCCGATCAATCGGAAGCCGCGTGGAACCAAAGCTACGATGATGTTCACTTATCCCATGTATTGACTTGCGTATTCGAGTTACTCGGGCAGGTTCTTTTTTTTGTCATTCATGGAGAAACAATGAACAATCTTAATACCAATATTACTGGTGAAAATGGCTACCGAGCAACAATTAGCTATGATAAGAAAACCAACACCACCACCGAAGTTGTGTACAAGGATGGTGTGGAACTTATGGCCAACACCAAAAAGGGCAATACGGTGAGCGAAGACTTGAAAACCGTAGGCGATCTTCTCGATCCAGACGCAGATGGCGACGGCAAGGTTACTGCGAAAGAAGAAGGATCCGCGTTCAAAAAATGGTTCTACAGCCTGCTCAGTTCACCAGAGGATAAGCCAAAGACAGAAGACAAGCCAAAGACAGAAGACAAGCCAAAGACAGAAGACAAGCCAAAGACAGAAGACAAGCCAAAGGCAGAAGATAAGCCAAAGACAGAAGACAAGCCAAAGGCAGAAGACAAGCCAAAGACAGAAGACAAGCCAAAGGCAGAGGATAAGCCAAAGGCAGAAGACAAGCCAAAGGCAGAGGATAAGCCAAAGGCAGAGGATAAGCCAAAGACAGAGGATAAGCCAAAGACAGAAGACAAGCCAAAGGTAGAAGACAAGCCAAAAAGAGAAGAAAAACCGACGCCGGAGGAGCCAAACAATCTTAATACCAATATTACTGGCGAAAATGGCTATCGAGCAACAATCAGCTACGACAAGAAAACTGATATTACGACGGAAGTTGTGTACAAGGACGGTGTGGAACTTATGGCCAACACCAAAGCTGGCAATACGGTGAGCGACGACTTGAAAAACGTAGACGATCTTCTCAACCCAGACGCAGACGGCGACGGCAAGGTTACTACGAAAGAAGAAGGATTTGCGTTCAAAAAATGGTTCTACAATCTTATCCGTTCATCCGAGGACACCAAAGAACATAAGCCAAAGACAGAAGACAAACCAAAGGTAGAAGACAAACCAAAGACAGAAGATAAACCAAAAGTAGAGGAAAAACCGAAGGTAGAAGACAAACCGAAGGTAGAAGACAAACCAAAGGTAGAGGAAAAACCGAAGGTAGAAGACAAACCAAAGGTAGAGGAAAAACCGAAGCCGGAGGAACCGAAAAAAGAGGAGACGAAGAAGGATGAATACAAGCCATGGGCTCCGCCAGAACTTCCTACGGACCCTAAAACTCAGCAGTTGGCTCAGGTCAAATTTACGGAGAAACTAAATAAAAACGAGCAACTTTTGAGCCCCGATGGCTACTCAGTGAGTTACATGCAAGGTACGCTTTACGGATATCTAGCAGGCACCAACGGCACAGTCATAGTGATCAAGGGCAAAGACAAGGACCACCTCGTCAATTCGCTCAACAATCCTATCGGATTTAAAGCAACGCAATATGCAATGCATACATGGGATATGATCAACAATCCGTCCATGTGGAATATGAATGAAGAGCAGTCTGCGCAATGGGGGGATCATTCGCATGAGCGCACAGGCGACGGAAAACAGGGCGAAAAAACCTATTCATTGTATCGTGGAGGAAAGTCGCCTGACAAAGTCTTCGAGGTGATCCAAACGAGGGAAATGAAAGACGCCGGCATCATAGCTTACAATGATACCGATGGTAATCGCCGCGTCGTATCTCAAGCCCTGACGCCCAATGTCTACAACGGTTTGACCGCAGGGCTGCCAGAAGACAAAGCGAAAACATAGAAGCCGAAAAAAGAGAAGCAAGTTCCGGAGCCGGAACCAACGGTGCTGCCGGTACTATGCTCCAGCAACTTAGCCACAACAGCTTTTATCGCTTCAAGAACCTGCATGAGCAAGGCGGCGAAGCCGCCTTGCTGGAATTCAATCATCACCGGTACTAGAGAATCCTATTGATCCAACCATCGAGCAAACCAAACCGCGGGAAACATCGCACTGGCATTTCGTCCGATTAAAGCCAAAAACACATATATGCAAACCCTGGCCCCGACGCTCTCTCAGTGTTCCTTTCCTGGTGGAAGCGCCCCGTCTGACTTATCTAATCGCCGCTGATGCACAAGCGCAGCAACTTGGTTCCACGATCTGCACGCATCGCTTTGCTGCCATACTGCACATAGCCGAGACGATCGCTGCGGTACAACTGGAACAACCGCTTGACCAGATCCATTCCCAGAATGTCGATATCCATGACAGACTATATGAACGCCTCCCGTTTGCCAGGTTTTCTTATGTTCTGACGAACAGGAGAGGCTGCATTTCTATATCCGGCCTTATTGCAGCCTGATACGCTGCGGGCCCCGATGAAATCCGCTGACTCACACCTCATTCCTCCAACGAGCTCGAAGCTCTGTCTGCCATTCAGGTTTAGCGAGTCCCGGTCTTACCTGTTTTGTCATCACACTTGACTACCTACGCAACCTTTCGACGTGTCATCCTGTGTAAAAATTACTCTTCTACGCTCCCCACTAATCAGGTGGGTTTAATGCTCACGTAGCCCTTCTGGTACTGCCTGTCATGTGCCAATACGGCCCATATCGTCCTGGCCGTCTTATTGGCCAGCGCCACTGTCACCACATTCGGTGGACGTCGTTTCTGTATCTGTTCAATCCATGTTCCAGGCTCCTTCGCGTGGAACAGCACGCTGCGTGCGCCGTGGATCAGTAACGTTCGCAAATACGTGTCGCCACGCTTGCTGATACTCAGCAATTTCACCTTGCCACCCGTGCCAACTTGCCCCGGCACCAGTCCTATCCAGGCGGCAAACTCGCGCCCCGACTTGAATGCCTTGGCATCACCCATCGTCGCGATCACCGCCGTGGCCGTCAATAAGCCCACACCCGGTATCGCGGCGACGGCCTTGCACGTCTTGTCCTGTTTCATCCACGCTTGCAAGCGCCGCTCGATCTCGGCAATTTCCGTGTCTAGTTCGCTCAACCGGTTCCACTGTTCCCGCAACGTGTCGATCAGTACCGCCGGCAAGCGGTCTGCCAGCCTCTCCAGCACGCCTGCTATCGCCTTGTCCACGCTGCCCGGCTTCTGCCCATGACTTCACCGTATTCGGTCAATAGCCCGCGAAGGCAGTTGCCCTGCATCGTGCGAAATTTCACCAATTGCTGTCGCATCCGGTGCAGCGCCAGCACCGCCTGTTGCGCTTCGGTCTTCATCGCCACCTCTTTGCCTGGTTGCTGTACCGCCAGCCATATTGCACGGGCATCGGTCACATCATTCTTGTTGCCGTTTACAAAAGCTTTGACGTATTTCCCCGGCATTAACTTCACTTGGTGTCCCATCTCCATCAGACGCCGCGCCCAGTGCTGCGCACCGCCGCAGGCTTCCATCCCGATCAGGCACGGCGCCATGTTCGCAAAGTGCTCCAGGAATACCGCTCGCTTGATCTGCCTGCTGACGATTTCGCCAGTCTCAGCATCGACCCAATGCAGCTGAAATACGGACTTTGCAATATCTACACCGACTGTTGCATCGTTCATTTCGGACCTCCAGTTTGCCTGTGAAGATCTCATGATCCTCCAACTTGGGCACTCTGATGCCGTCGGCCCGTGAGGGGCCATCCGCCTTACTACAATTCCCCCACCGGCTACAGGTGGGAGGCGTTCATTTCATTCCTCCGCACCTAATTCGGATGAAACGCTAGTTTGATCCAATTAGCGGTGTCGGGTCCATCTCAGTAAATCAACGATAATTCACACATCAAGTTCGCATTTTCAACGCTATTTCCCTAGATAGATACTAATGAAAGCTATAATAAGCAGCCATGGGTCACATATTGAAAGCAACTAGCTATGGGTAACAAAGTGGCGTTTCGTGCTCGAAATGCGGATGCAACCAGGGATAATATTCTACATGCAGCGCGCATCGAGTTCGCTGCGGCAGGATTGGGTGGTGCACGCGTAGACGATATCGCTCAGCGGTCGGGCGCAAACAAGCGGATGATCTATCACTACTTTGGTGGCAAGGATGATCTTTTCGCAGAAGTTATCGCGGCTGAGTATGAGAATATTCGTTCGAGGGAATTGAGTCTTGGCTTGGAAACATTGCCGCCGATGGAGGCAATAACAAAGTTGGTTGAGTTCACATGGAATTACTACATTGAGAACCCCGAGTTTATTACGTTGGTGAACAGTGCAAACTTACACAAGGCGCGTCATCTCGCTGGCAAAGATGAACTGCCCGAGATGCAACAGGGATACGTTGCCTTGGTCACGCGGATTCTGCAGAAGGGCGCCGCCCAAGGGGCATTTCGCCCTGACGTTGATCCGATACAGTTCTGCATTACGCTCGCGGCAATCGCTTACTATTATCTAACCAATCGCTATACCGGCGAGCGTCTTTTCGGCTTCAACTTTTCCGATAGGAAGGCTTTGGACGCACGTCTTAAGTTTAACCTGGACACCATCAAACGGCTGTTAGCTGCTGACCCTGCGTCGCTAAGATAGATCCTCTGATGTCCGGGCCTCTTGGCTCCGCTGTAAAGATAGTGCTTTGGCAGATGTTGCCTTGCAAAATCGCTACTCCAACCGCTTTGCAATACGGGCAATTATGAGCCGGCAAGGATGCGGGGAGGTTTGTAGCTTGGCGTGACTTGGCGAGACCTGTGTCGGCTATCGTCGTAATTGTAATCCGCATAGGCGGTTGTCGCCGAACCCATCATCGCGCCGATCAAGACACCTACCGCCAGCAAGTTGTTTTTACATTTTTACTGCAACGCTTCCTCTAGTTTTTTAGAGCATGTAGGACAACATTTACTGCTGGCAAACATCCTCAACTGCATGGCGGAGTTTTCGTATTTTCGGTATAAATTGAAAATAGGACAACCACGGCATGCGACCCAATGGCTCTAATATTTAAATCTATAGAAACGATGCTGAACCTGTTGTCAAAGCGCGGCAAGAAATTCCGGCAAAGCAACGAATAGGTCGGCGACTAATCCGTAATCAGAAATCTGAAAGATCGGTGCGTCCGAATCCTTGTTGATCGCGACAATGATTTTCGAGTCCTTCATGCCTGCCAGATGTTGGATGGCGCCGGAAATGCCGACTGCAAAGTAGACCTGCGGCGCGACGATTTTTCCGGTCTGGCCAATTTGATAGTCGTTCGGTACAAATCCCGCATCGACTGCTGCACGAGAAGCTCCGAGCGCTGCGCCAAGTTTATCAGCGAGTGGTTCGAGCAGCCTATGATAGCTCTCCCCGTTGCCCAGACCGCGGCCGCCGGAAACAATGATATTTGCAGCGCTTAATTCCGGACGTTCAGATTTTGTGAGCTCCCGGTTGGTCAGAGTGCTCTGACCCGTATCATCGGCAGCAGCAATACTGTCGATCACGGCATTGTTGCCCGACGCAACCGGATCAAAAGCAGTTGTCCGCACGGTGATGACTTTGACGGCATCAGCACTTTTCACTGTGGCCAACGCATTGCCAGCGTAGATTGGACGAACGAAGGTATCTGCTGACGTAATGGCGGTGATTTCAGAGATTTGCGCCACATCCAGAAAGGCCGCCACGCGTGGCAAAACATTCTTGCCAAAGGTAGTAGCCGGGGCAAGAATATGGGTGTAGCCAGCGGCATTGGCAATGATTAACGCTGCGAGGTTCTCGGCGGTATGGGAAGCGTAATGCGCGGCATCTGAAAATTTTACTTTAGTCACGCCTTGAAGCTGGGCGGCCTGTCGAGCCGCGCCAATGCAGTGGGTACCCGCGACCAGCACGTGGATTTCACCACCGATTTTCCGAGCAGCAGTGATCGTGGTGAGAGTTGCGTCTTTGAGTTTGTTGTGATCATGCTCAGCGATAACGAGAATAATCATTTAATCACCTTGGCTTCGTTCTTGAGTTTGTTGACTAATTCGGTGGCGTCAGCCACCTTGAGGCCTGCTGAGCGCCGCGGAGGCTCGCTGACCACGAGTGTGGTAAGGCGTGGGGTGACATCAACGCCAAGATCATCTGGCTTGACGATAATGAGTGGTTTCTTCTTTGCTTTCATGATGTTTGGCAGTGTGACGTAGCGCGGCTCGTTCAGGCGCAGATCAGTGCTGATTACTGCCGGTAGATTGATTTCCAATGCTTCCATGCCACCGTCGATTTCTCGAGTGACGATGGCCTTACCGTTGTCAATGGCAATTTTGGAAGCGAAAGTGGCTTGCGGCCAGCCTGCCAGGGCCCCTAGCATTTGTCCAACCTGATTGGCGTCATCGTCGATTGCTTGTCTGCCGCAGATGACGAGCTGCGGTTGTTCCTTGTCGCACAGGACCTTGAGCAGCTTGGCGACTGCCAGCGGCTGAAGATCGGCGTTGCTTTCGACGAGGATTCCACGATCGGCGCCGATGGCCATGGCAGTACGCAGAATTTCCTGGCAAGCGGTGATACCACAGGAGACTACAACGACCTCTGTCGCTATACCCGCCTCCTTGAGACGAACAGCTTCTTCGATGGCGATTTCATCGAAGGGATTCATGCTCATCTTGACGCTTGCAAGGTCGACACCACTTCCATCCGCCTTCACGCGAATCTTTACGTTGTAGTCCACTACCCTTTTGACGGGGACGAGAATTCTCATCATTACTCCAAGTACTATATTGGCTAGCTGGATTTACGATAGAACATTGCCCTTACGGCGCTTGCTTGCACGTTGCCGATGCGCCAGCTGAAGCATCACGTGCGCACCGGTCTGGGGGAATGTCGATTAATCAAGTGCCACCACCTCCAGAGGAACCTGCAGCATCTTAGCCAATGCTTCGACAATGACTGCGTGATCCTCCCGCTCCGTAGCCCCGGATACAGTCACGGCACCGATGCAGCCAAGATCACGCACCAGGAGAGGAAAACTACCGCCATGCATAGCGTAATCCTTCAATGACACACCCGATTTCTGTTCGAGCGTCGATCCTTCAAGCGTCAGAGCGAGGCCAACTGAGTAAGAACTTTTGTGCATCAATTCCACTGTATTACGCTTACGACGTACCCATTCGGCATTATTTGGCGACGTCCCAGGCATCGCGTAAAAGAACACCGTTTCTCGGCCGAGGCGAATTTCTATGGTCAGCGCGAAGCTGCCTGCTTCACACAACGTTTTGATACGAACACCCAGTTCCCACAACACATTATTGTCAATGGTGGCAAAGCGCAGTCGCGCCTCCTGGACCGCAATTTTCTCCAGATCACGCTCGATGTTCATTTGTTGCTCCTTATATCTTTGATGTGTGTACAGGCTCGATCAGTACAGCCCGAAAGTCGTTAATATTTGTGTATGTTGGCCCGGTAACGACCGTCGCGCCAATCGCGTCAAAGAAACTGAAAGTATCGTTTTCCTCAATACTCCGGGAGGAATTCAGTCCGTTACATTGGGCATGCTCTAGCATGCCCGGCGCAATCCATGCACCGGCAGCATCTCCAGAACCGTCCAGGCCATCTGTACCGGCGGATAACGCGTAAATACCGGCCTGCCCCTGTAATGCCATCGCCATCGCCAATGCAAACTCTGTATTGCGCCCTCCTCGGCCATTGCCTTTTACCGTGACTGTCGCTTCCCCCCCAGAAAGGAGAATGCAAGGTGCTTTAAAGGGCTGTCCATGGCGCTGAATCTGTCTGGCAATTGCTACATGCGCCAAGGCCAGATCTCGCGCGTTTCCTTCCATCGCGTCGGAAAGGATGTGGGTATTCCAGCCAACCGTTCTGGCGGCTTCAGCCGCGGCATTTAGCCCATCCTGCGCAGACGCAATAATGACGTGACTATGGCCGGTAAAGCGCGGATCGTCAGGTTTCGGGGATTCGAACCCAAGCGAAGCGAGAGAGTCTTGCAAGGCATGCGAAATTTCCACCTCGTAGTGCTGCAAAACACGAAGGGCATCAAGGCAAGTTGTCGGGTCCGCCAAAGTAGGCGCCGACGCGATCAGTGCAACATCATCCCCGGGGATATCGGAGATCAGCAAGGAAACCACACGGGCCGGGTAGGCACGTATCGCCAGTCGTCCTCCTTTGATTGATGAAAGATGTTTTCTAACGGCGTTCATTTCACGAATTGTCGCCCCACGCCGCAATAGCGCTTTGGTAATTGACTGTTTTTCCAAGAGCGTGACCCCCTCTGCAGGCAACGCGCATAAAGATGAGCCGCCGCCGGAGATGAGGGCAATCACCATATCGTCTGCGGTCAATCCAGTCACTGCCTGCATTAGCAATGCTCCTGCCGCTACACTAATTTCGTCGGGCACGGGATGGGCGGATTCAATTTGTCTAATTTTTTGCAGATGCAGTGTTGCGCCGCGCGGCACGACAACAATACCCTCCAAGGGGCCATTCCAATTGGCCTCGACAGCCTTTGCCATCGCCGCCGCAGCTTTGCCAACGCCAACAATTATTGTTCTTCCAGCCGGAATGCAGGGTAGATGCGGAAGTAAAACCCGCATCGGATTCGCCGCCCCAAGTGCACTTTTGTATAGGTCTTCCAGAAGCGCTGCTTGCCCGGGGCGCGCAAACATGGAACATACATCTCTAGTCGACATGATGTTGGTGAAGTTGAGTGGAGTATTGATTTCTAATAAAAAATAGTTCTATCTACTTAACAGTCGACAGCTTGCTACGGTCCATCGTGAGTGCAATCGCGATGATCAACATCAGTCCAAAGAAGAATTGCTGGGACTGCGCTGGCAGATCCAGGTACACCATGCCAGTACGAATAACCGCCACAATCATGGTACCGATCATGGTGTTGAGAACACCTCCAACACCGCCTGTCAATGGCGTGCCACCAATAAGCACGGCAACTATTGCAGGCAATAAAAAACCCTCCGCAACATTGGGGCCGCCGCCAGCCAATCGAGCTGCGAAGATCACGCCCGCGGCGGCAGCCAACATACCTGAAATCGCATATGCAGCAGTCTTGTATCGACTTACCCGGAGCCCAGAAGCAACCGCCGCCAGCTCTCCAGCACCGATGGCTTTCAGCGTCCGGCCAAAAGTTGTTCTGCGTTCGAGAAACAGTAGCAGCAGAAATAGCGCGAACGCAATCAGAATTTCATTCGGGACGCGCGCCGTCGCGCCGTAGATCCAAGAAAAATTCTGTTGCCTCATTTCACTATCCATAGAAACGGATTGTTGCTTTGAAATGTAAGCACCTATCGATAGCGCTACACCGCCGAGAGCAAGAGTTGCGATAAACGATGGGACTTTCAGCTTAGTCGAAGCGACCCCCGATGCAGCACCAATGAACCCACCGACAAGAATGACGACACATGCCGTCCATATACCGTAAACCGGAAGGGCGACTGTCACAAGAACAGTCGTCATATTGGCAACTGACTGGGACGACAGATCAATGCCGCCGATATAAATGACCAAGGTAATTCCCAATGCCATGACGAACAAGGCCGATACGTCGGAAGCCATCTGAAGGAGACTTTCTGGTCGCAGAAACCCCGTGTTGATCACACTCACCAGCCCCCCTAAGACAATCAAAGTGAACCATGGAAAATGAGAGCGTAGTTTTTCGATATTCATAGTCATATCATTGTTAAGTCATGTGATGAACAAGATCGTAAGGCTCAGGCTTACTTCCGGGGGCGCATGCAAAACTATGCTGCATGCATCCGTCCTTGAGGACAATAATGGTGTGTGAGAGACCAATCGCTTCTTCAAGGGTATCCGCCATCAACAGCACACCGCATCCATCTGCACACATTTCGCGTATTACTTCATAGATATTTTCTTTGGCGCCAATATCGACGCCCCGAGTTGGATGATCAAGCAGAATGATGTCGGAACCGCCACTGCGCCACTTGGAGATAACAATCTTCTGTTGATTCCCACCGGAAAGTTTTCCTGCATTGGCATTTACCGAAGGGGTTTTAATGTCCAAACGATCAATCCATTTTTTCGCGATTTCCTTCTCAGCTTTTATTTTCAGTACGCCCGCGGTACTGTACTTACCCATTTGGGACAAGGTCATGTTTTCGTAGACGGACATCCCATCCACAATTCCCTCGATTTTGCGCTCACGCGGTATGTACCCCATACCGCAGGCCACCGCCTGCCCGGCGTTGAGACCAGTCACTTCTTGCCCCTTTACAAAAAATTTTCCAGAATGAGACCTGCCTAGTCCAAACACTGTACGCATAATTTCTTCGCCACCACAACCCTCGACACCAACCAAGCTCAGAACTTCGCCACGACGAAGCTGGAAGCTAATATCCTGATAATGCGCGCTGTCCGAAAGACTCTGTAACTCCAGCAACACCTCGCAACTGTGCGGCTTTTGCTTGTCTTCGCGGTAGTATTCCAAGCTGATCGCGCGGCCCACCATTTTTTGCTGAATCTGCTCGACCTGGACCTCTTTACTGTTGACCGTTGCGACCATCTCGCCATCTTTCATCACATAAATGCGATCTGAAATTTCAATCACCTCCTCCAACCGGTGAGAAACGAAAATGAACGAGGCCCTGGAACTGAGCTCACGGATCAACTTGAACAGCAGCTTGGTCTCGTCCTTCGATAACACCGATGTCGGCTCGTCAAGCAGTATCACCAGGTCGCCGTCAACTCGCTCTTCTAGCGTCAGTACCTTTGCCAGTTCGACCATCTGGCGTTGCGCAAACGAGAGTTTTGACGTGACAATTTTTGGATCTATTTGAAGATGGACTTTTTCAAGTTGACGTCTGGCTGCTTCGGCCATCATCTTCCAGTTAATGACGCCAAATCGGACAAATTGAGCTTCGAAGCCTAGAAAAATGTTTTCCATCACGCTGAGGTTGGGAATCAGAGACTGTTCCTGAAAAACCATTCCGATACCGCTGATCATCGCCTCGCGCGGGCTGGAGAACCTGATCGGTCGATCATTGATGAGAATTTCACCACCGTCGTGCTGATAAGCGCCATAGAGCACTTTCATCAGCGTTGATTTGCCAGCCCCGTTTTCTCCGACGAGCCCGATAATCTCGCCGTGATCGACACGAAAATCGATCGACTTCAAAGCATGGACGCCGGGGAATGTCTTTTCCACTTTGCGGAATTCGAGCATGGCAATTACTTCACAAAGAAGATGTTTTTACGGTCGGTCGACAGGATTACAGCGATGATGACGAGGACACCGAGAACGCCATCCTGTAGATAGCGCGGCAGACCAATGACGATCATGCCGTTACTGATGACATTGACGATCAGCACGCCGACGACGGTATTCCAGACACCACCTACGCCACCCAACAGCGATGTGCCGCCAACGACGACAGCTGTAATTGACATAAACATGTAATTGGAACCGGTCGTCGCTTCTGCCATGCCCAGGCGTGCCACAGCCAGCACCGCGGCCACCGCATAAAACACGCCGGCAATCGTGTATCCCATTATCCGCACCCGTTTCACGTTCAGACCTGACGAATGTGCTAGCGCTTCCCCTCCGCCGACGGCGTAGAAATTACGCCCTATTGTGGTCTTGCGTTGGATGAACCAGGCAATCAGGACAAATGCAAGACCGACATAGGCCATTAATGGAAAGCCGAGAACTCTGGTGATCAGCAATGACCGAAATGTCTCATCTTCAATAACGATCCGGTCGCCGTTGGTAAGCAAAATTGCCACGCCTGTTCCAACAAAACCCATCGCCAGACTGGACATGAAGGACGGAATTCTGAGCTTCACATGCACCTGGCCGTTTATCCATCCCAATGCAGCACCAACCATTGCAGCGGCAGGCAGGGAAATCCATGCTGATCCGCTGCTCAAACGCCCCCCCAAACCCATGAACAACAAACCGAATACAACTGCCGTGGTAGCAATCGTACCTTCCATCGACAGATCGATCGAACCCATGATGATGATAAAGGTTACCCCTAGCGCCACGAGCATCGCAGGGGTCGTGGAAATCGACATGCGCGCGAAATTGACAAGACTCAGAAAATTTGAATTGACTAGAGAAAAGAAAATAATCAACGCGCATAGGACCATGGCTGGCGCGCACTTCCAAAGGTGTTCTGTTGTTTTTGCGGTGGATATCATCGCATTACCCTAACTACATTATTGACGGCACGAATCGAAAATCAGGCGCATGCATGCACGCTGCGTCTCAAGCTGTTTTGGTTCCGACCTTGTCGTAACGAATCGGACCAGTAGTCGGTCCCCAAAAATCAGTCCAGTCGTACTTGGGTATCGATCCAGCCTGATATTTTTTCTTGAAATCCTGCGCGTCTTTTTTGGTGATCAGGATAGTCGGTCCGTAGAACTCACGATGCTTCTTCGGTTCGCTAGATGGCTTGAATGTACCGATCGCTGCGTGATAAGCCAATGCTAGAGAGATTCCGCCGGCCCACGGCGGATTGGTAAAACAGGTTGCCAGCAACTCTCCTTTCATCACCAGATCGACTGCCTGCGGATTTCCGTCGTAGGCCACTACCGGCAGTTTTCTTCCCTCGGCCCGCAGCGCTTCGAGGATGCCATAGGCCATTGAATCGTTGGCACTGAAGACCCCCGTGATTTTGTCGCCAAACCTCGTCAGAAAACCTTGCATGACGTCGTTAGCCTTTTGCGTACTCCAGTCGCCCGGTTGATAGTCAAGCATTTGGATAGCAGGGTAGCTTTTCAGTGCATTCATCAGACCCTTTTTGCGTTCGATGGCCGGACCATTGGCGGGGATGCCGCCGATGCCAACGATGGCGCCTTTGCCACCCATAGCTTCAAAGAGAATACGTGCGGTTTTCTCAGCGGGCTCTTCATCAGACCAGGTCATGTGAGAGACCCAGTTGTCACCGAAATCCCACGGATGAAGATCATCCGTCTTGTTCCAGATGGTGGAAATGTAAGCACCGGACTTTGCTACAGATTCAACTACAGGACGGGTATTGGGCGCGTCATTTGCGTCGCACGCTATTGCACACTTGCCACCGGTCTTGGCCAGGAATGCCTTGATATCTGCCAGCGATTTTTCACTGCTGCCGTTGTTGATAAGATGCGCCAACTCGGATTTCTGCAAGCCTAGACTTTCGACGAATGACTCACCTCCAGAAACGATCTCGTTCCAGTAAGGATTGCTACGATCACGATAACTCCATGCCAGCGGCATGCGCTTTACTTGGACCGCCGCTAGCGCCGGCATTCCAAAGCCTGCAGCTGTAACACCGATCATGCCAGCCGCGCTTGCCAGCAGAAAATGACGACGACTAACCGTTTCTTTTTCGATGAAATCCTTGATAAATGACTTTTCGTCTTTCATAGCTATCTCCGTATTTTTTTACCCCAACTCAGCGTGGGGTTGGTTTTTAATTCCCATCAAATTAGCAATAGATACCCCGAAAGTAACTCTCCAGATAGTTACTATAAGCTTCAATTTTAAGGATTGCAAGCACAAATTCATGCGTGCGATTGCATGTCGAATATTATTTTTGGCTGCTCGGCTGATATAGGTTGAACGACAATTATTCGTCAAGCAGCCGAGTTATGATGCGTTGATGCCAGCATGAATTACCACCCCGACAGCACGTAAATCACCCAGATCAGTGAGGTGGATTACCTATCATCGCGGACATACAACTGTTTTTAAATGGGTACAGGTGCATCTTCTCTCAGCAAGCCGTTTTTCTTCAATGCTGCCCAAAAATCAGCAGGAATGGGAGCGGAAAACCAATTGAGGTTTTGCTGCAGCTGGTCCACCGTACGCGTACCCGCAATAAAGGAAACAATTGTCGGATGTGCCACGACAAACTGCAACGCAGCTGCAGACAGAGGGACCTGATATTCAGCACATACGGCTTCAATTCTGGATACTTTCTCCATAATGTCGGCGGGTGCAGGAGCGTAGTTGTATTTAGCCCCAGGGCGGGCACCTGTTGCCAGAATTCCTGAGTTGAACCCGCCACCAACCACCACTGCCGCTCCGCGTCTTTCGCACAACGGTAAAAATTCATCAAGCGCTGTCTGTTCCAGCAAGGTATAGCGCCCGGCGAGCAGGAAACAATCGAAATCCCGCCGCTTGAGCGCCTCATGACACACCTCCCATTCGTTGACACCGACGCCGATTGCTTTGACCAAGCCTTCCGACCGTAACTGTTCAAGTGCACGCCAACACCCGTCCATTGCTTGTTCGAAGACCTGTGGCTGATCTGTGCCTTGGGTGAAAACATCGATGTCGTGAATGAAGCAAATATCCATGCGCTCCAGCGCCAGACGTTGAAGAGAGTCCTCAAAAGCTCGCATCGTCCCGTCGTAGCTGTAATCGAAATGCATGGTGAAGGGTGCTGCGTCTACCCATGGCGCAAATTCGATGCTTCCACGTCTACCGGGCTTGAGAACACGCCCGACCTTGGATGCCAGCACGAAGTCGTCTCGATTCTTCCAACGCAAATTCTGTCCAGTGCGCAGTTCCGCCAACCCGTGTCCATACATTGGTGCGGTGTCGAAGTAGCGCACTCCGGCATCCCATGCGGCGTCTATCATTGCAGTCGATTCCTCCTCCGGAATCGCGCGAAAAATATTGCCGATGGGCGCAGTACCGAAGGCGAATGCCGTCACATCAAGGTCGATGCGGCCAAATTTCTTTTTTTCGAATGCTTGCATGGGGCCTTCCTGAGTGTAGTTGAGTTCAATGCGTCAGACGCCGTCCCAGATCGGCGCCCAAGGCACTCTATCACTAGTGACAACTCTGAAATTCGTCTTCAGCAAAGTATCGATCCGGTCCATATCGACGGATGACAGGGTAAAGTCCGTCACCTTAAAATTGGCTTCGATATTGACGGGCTTAGTGGACATCGTATTGATAGGAACCCCTTTTTGAAGTATCCATCGCAGCACGACCTGAGCGGAAGTTTTCTCGTAGCCCTGTCCAATCTCGCCAAATAATGGATATTTAAATACCTCGCCGCGCGCCACGGAGCAGTACGAGGTCAGCGGAATACCGGTCTCCGTTGCCGCCTTCAGCAATACGCTTTGATCAAGCAACGGATGAAATTCCACCTGATTGGTGACAATCGGACGTTCGACCAATTGTTTGGCTCTGCGCATCATTGCCGCTGTGTAGTTGCTGACACCAATATGTTTTGTCAGGCCAAGATTTGCTGCCTTTTCCAGCATTCTCAAAGAAGGGGCGATATCGCCATCAATTGGCGCCCAGTGCAACAACAAAACATCTGCCGTTTCGATCTGAAGATTCTTCAGGCTAGCTTCCACCGATGGCAGAAATTTCCCTTCCGAAAAATTGTTTGGATGCACCTTGGTGGTGATGCAAAGCTCGGATCTCAGCACGTTGCACTCTCGCAGTGCGGCCCCAACCTCCGCTTCGTTCTCATACATCTGCGCTGTATCTATGGCCCGGTAGCCTACCTGCGTCGCAGTACGCAAAGCAGAGACAAGCTCCTCCCCCTTGAGCGGGAAAGTGCCAAAAGCTCGCTCAAAGCCATTGCGAAAATAGATATTCATCCAGTCTCCTCCGTATATGAAATTTAGCTAACTGCGATTTGCACCTTGTTGATACGCTTGTCCGAAATGAATGCCGTCATTGCATCGACAATACGTTCAAGTGGAAACACCGTCTCCACAA